>ERZ838118.40-NODE-40-length-151205-cov-13.303745_pt1 | contig 151205 bp, 135 predicted proteins | sample MGYA00519863_ERZ838118 | MGnify/ENA primary metagenome ERZ838118 (study PRJEB31850, sample SAMEA3708827) | human gut metagenome | biome: human gut; feature: human-associated habitat; material: faeces | place: China | collected 2014 ...
ATCCGGTCCGACCGGGCCGCGCGGCAAGGAGATATATTGCCAGACCGGAGGGGCCCCGGGGGCGGGAATCTGGTCGCACACATTTCCTACACAGTTTGGGATCCGACTAACGTTTGCCAGCCGTTAACTACCGCTCGCCGAGCATCTCTTTATATAAGGCAGTCTCATGGTTAAAGCGGATACGTTCCCCTAGCTAAAGCACAGCCAGCATCGAGCAACTCATCACGTTCTTCCACCGAGAACCCCTCGGCGTAGACGCGCACCACTGGTTCGGTCCCGCTAGGACGGACCAGCAGCCACGTGTCATCCTCGAATGCCAAACGCAAGCCATCCATATGACTAACGTTTTGCGGCACCTTGCCACAAATCGACTTGGGGTTTACGCCTGGCAGCAGGGTTCGTAACGTTTCGGCATCTTCGGCCTCAAGGCGCAAATCGCGTCGACCGTAACTCGTCTTACCAAAACTGTCCTCGAGTTGGTCGACCAGAACGCCCAAAGGCGCGTTCGTCTTTGCCATAAGCTCGCACAGAATCAGACAGGCGAGGATTCCATCGCGCTCGGGCATATGCGCGGCGATGCCGATACCACCGGCTTCTTCGCCGCCTATGAGGACGCCGCCCTTCTTCATCTCGGCCGCTATATATTTGAAACCGACTGGTTTGACGGTCACGCGGCAGCCAAGCGCCTCGGCAATGCGACGCACGAGCGTCGAGCATGAGAGATTGACGACGACGCGCCCCTCCAAATTACGAAATTGAACCAAGTCGCCCAAAACGAGCGCCATGATCTGATGCGGATGTATATATCTGCCGCGCTCGTCAACCGCGCCGATACGGTCGGCGTCGCCGTCGGTCACCAGGCCAGCGCAAGCTCCGTCCTCGATAACCGTGCGCTCGCAAGCGTCCACCCACGGCTCAACGGGGTCGGGGCAGATATCTTCTTGGTCAGGTGCCTGCCCGGCATGAATCTCGTGCACCTCAACGCCAAGCTCGCGCAGCAAGTCAGCTAGATAGCCCTGGGCTGCACCGCCCATGGGATCAACCACCACGCGCAGGTGCGCGGCGCGGATGGCTTCGGCATCGACAAACGATGCCACCGCCTGCATATAGTCAGGAATGATATCCGCGGTGCGATATTGCCCCTCGATCCCCATTGGCTCGGGAGCCATGGTCTCTTCGAGCTCTTCGATGACATCCTGGTTGGCGGTCGAGCCGTCACCCATGCGAATCTTGAGGCACAGATAACCCTGCGGATGATGGGACCCCGTCACCATGAGCGCGCCGCACGCCTCACCGTCATACGCCGCCGCCCACGTAAGGGCGGGGGTCGGAACAGGCCGAGATGCGAGCACTGCGTCCAATCCGTGAGCGGCAAGCACGCCTGCCGCAAGCTCAGCAAACTCGCGCGCCTGCGGCCGGGTGTCGAACCCTATATATACTGTTTTGCCGGGATTGATCTTTTGCCACAACTCGCCGACGGCATCGGCAATGCGGGCAACGTTGTCGACGGTAAAGTCGTCGTCGACGCGGGCGCGCCAACCGTCAGTTCCAAAATGAATTATCGCGCACACGCGCAGACACCTCACAGTGTTTGGATCATGGTACGCATGAGGTATACCCGCAGCACGCACTCGGCAACCTGTCGGCACCAGCATTCACCATTTGGGCAAATGCTGCCGAGGACATGCAAGCAATAAAAAAACCGCCCCGTATGGAGCGGTTTTGCCCTTTATATATCGAGCGCCTCGGCCATCGCTGCCGTAGTGATTGCCGTGGTTCCACAGCAACTGCCCACCATTGCGGCACCGGCATGTCTCCATTCGATGCATGCGCGCGCGAAAGCTTCTGGGTTCTCGTGCCATACGGGGCCATCCTGAGTCTGGACCGGATCGCCCACGTTGGGACGCACCGTGACGGGAGTAGTCGCCGATGCAACCATCCTGGGCACCGCCGCGTTCGCGGCCGCAAGCGAACAGCAATTAACACCAACCGAGTTTGCGCCGTGTTTTTCGGCGTACAAAACGGCCGCCTCGATGTTGAGGCCATCGCCCAACAGGTCGCCTTTATCGTCAACGACAAAACTCACCAGGACAGGCATGCCGTCGGCGGCATCTCGGGCGCCGGCAAGCATGGGCTGCAAATTACGGATAGACGTCACCGTCTCGATCAGCAGACCGTCAACACCAGCATTGAGCAAGGCGTGCGCCTGTTCGCGCGCAATGCCTCGGATTTCACGATACTCGACAGAGTCTTCGGCAAACCACTCGATACCGATCGGGCCCATCGAGCCCAGTAGCAGCTGAGGGTGCGCCTGGCGGGCATCGTCGACGGCCCCGCGATTGACCTCCGCCACGGACGGCGCAATCTGATCGTGCTTGAGGGCGTAGCTTGATGCCTGAAAGGTGTTGGTAATGAGCACCTGCGCGCCGGCGGCGACATACAAGCGATGAATACGAGAAACGGTCTGCGGCTCTGCCAGATTCCAAAACGCCGGTGGAATGTCGGCGGCATCGTACTCACTCAACAGAACACTGCCCATGGGGCCCTGCGCCAACAAGGTCTCGCTCGACAAGCGGCGCGTAAGTTCCTCGGCACCAAAGCGGTTGTAATAACTCGTATCCATATCTATCCCGCTATTCCTCGACGCTGATTCCCTGCTTTTCGAGATAGGCGAGCCAGCGGTTCATCGTGTCCTCGGAAAGCGCATGTTCCATCATGCAGGCCTCGGAATCGGCTCGCTCAAATTCGACACCGAGCTCCTGAACCAAAAACGTGCGGATGAGGCGATGACGGTACCAGATAGCCGTACCAACCTCGCGGCCGCGATCGGTCAGGACTACCTTGCCGTAGTGCGATTGCTCGACAAGTTCGGATGCTTTGAGCGCCGAAACCGCTTTATTGACCGATGCCTTGGAGACGCCAAGGCGCTGCGCGATGTCGACCGATCGCACGCCGTTGGTTTCCCCCTCTTCGCTTTCAATGCGAACCATGCACTCCAAGTAGTCTTCGTTCGCCACCGTCAGGTGTAGTTCGCGCGAGCTATTTGTCGTATCCATGATCTTCCGTCCCTTCTGCATTCAATGGCTGATTCTACCCCATCCAAGCGTCGCGGTATGCCGTGGCATACCGTGCTAGAGTTCTTGTTGCACACGACGACCAAGATTGGAGCGGTCTTTATGGAAAACACCACCACGAACCCCGATGTCCTCGAGCGCTTTTTGCGCTACGTCCAGATCAACACGCAGTCCGAGGATGCAAACTGCGACCAGGTACCCTCGAGCGCCGTTCAGTTTGACCTTGCCAACATGCTGGCTGAAGAGCTGCGCGAGCTTGGTGCGGAAGATGCCCACGTGACCGAGCACGCCTATGTCTGCGCACATATCCCCGCAAGTGTGGGCGCTGAGAACAAGCCTGCCCTGGGCCTGATCGCCCATCTCGACACCACCGAAGTTGCACCGGGCGCCGGCGTGAAGCCGCACATCGTGCACTACGAAGGCGGCGACCTGGTCTGCGGCACGGTTGACGGTAAGCCCGTTGCCATGAGTACCGCCAAGCTTCCCGCCCTGAACGACCTCGCGGGTGAGGACCTGGTCTGCAGCGATGGCACCACGCTGCTGGGCGCGGACGACAAGGCAGGTGTCGCCGAGATCATGTCGCTTGTCGCGCGTATCGCTCAGGACCCTTCTCTGCCCCATCCCGCACTCGGCATTTGCTTCTGCCCTGACGAGGAGATCGGCCACGGAGCCGAGCTGTTGGATATCGATACCTTTGGCTGCAAGTACGCCTACACGGTCGACGGTGGCCCCATCGGCGAGCTGGAGTGGGAGTGCTTTAACGCCGCTGAGGCGACCGTCCGCTTTGAGGGCCAGTCCATCCACCCGGGCGACGCCAAAGGCCGTATGGTCAACGCAGGCAATCTGTTCTGCGACTTCAACGCGTTGCTCCCCTACGTGCAGCGCCCGGAGTATACGGAAGGCTACGAGGGCTTTTATCACCTTGAGGGTGTATCTGCAACCGTCGATCACGCCACAGCGCGCTATATCGTCCGCGACCATGACGCCGTCAAGTTCCAGCAGAAACTCGACCTTATTGATGCAGCCGCCTCGATGCTCAACCAGCGCCTGGGTGAGGAGCGCGTGACGGTCGAGATTCAGCAGCAGTATCGAAATATGGCCGAGATCGTTCGTGACTATCCCGAGCTTATTGATGTTGCCAAGGAAGCCTACCTTGCCTGCGGCGTTGAGCCCCAAGTGCTGCCGATTCGCGGCGGCACCGACGGCGCGCAGCTGTCGTTCCGCGGTCTGCCCTGCCCCAACCTTTCCACCGGCGGCTATTGCTACCACGGCGTCAACGAGTTTGTCCCGGTCAGTTCGCTCGTCAAGATGACCGACGTTTTGCAGGAGCTCGTCGCCCGCTTCGCATAAGCCTGGCTGCATAAGCCCAAAAGACGAACCGCCCCGTCCTCTACAGAGAACGGGGCGGTTTTTGATACAAGGGAAGTAGTCAACATCGCAGGTTGAGCCAACGTCAGCGAGCGACGTCCAAGGCGAACAAGTTGGCATGAAAAAGGCAGGGCATTGACCTTCTGGTCATGCCCTGCCTTTTGAATGACAAATTGTCGCCTTGGGCGGCGCGCAGCGTCGAGCCGTTACGGCGTTTGGTAAAACGCCGTAACTTAGTAGTTGGCTTCGTAGCCGTTACCGTCGCCGGTGGGCTCTTCGTAGTAGTCCGAATCGCTCGAATCGCTTGAGTCATCGGAATTGTCAGAGCTGACCGATGAGGTTGCGGTACCGTTTGCGTAGTCGTCAGACGTATTGTTGTTCAGGTCGCCAATCGTAGAGCTGGAACCGTCGGAAAGACCCATGGTGTTGGGACCCTTGGGATCCTTGCCGGCATCGACGCGCTCCATCATTTCCTTGAGCTCGTCCTCGTAGACAAAGACGTAGCTCACACCGTCGATCATGGTGCTGTCGTCGGCGTACGAGGGCAGGTTGGCCGAGTAGATAGCGTCGACATCCATACCGCGCATGGCGTTGACCGTAGACACGATATCCTGAACGCTCATATCGGTTACGAGCATATCGGACAGCGAATTAACCAGGCCAAAGATCTTCGTGGCATCGAAGTTATTGAGAATCTGGTTGGCAAGGGCGCCAAGCACCTGACGCTGGTGGCGCATGCGCGTGTAATCGCCGTCGGCATAGATGTAGCGGCAGCGGGCATAGGTAAGGGCGGTAGCTCCGTCCATATGCTGCTGACCAGCGGTAATCTTAATATCCAGGTGCTCGGGGTCGTCAACATCATCGGTTGCGTTAATGTCGATACCGCCAACCGAATCAATCAGCGCCTGCATACCGTCGAAGCTGACCTCGGCATAGTGGGAAATCTGAACACCGCACAGCTCGTTGACCGCCTCGACCATGGCTTCGGCGCCGCCAACGGTATGGCAGGCGTTGATCTTCATGGTCTCGCCCTTGTACACGACCCTGGTATCGCGCGGAACGGAAATGAGCGTCGCCTGCTTTTGCGTGGGGTCGATGCGTGCCAAGATAATCGAGTCGGCACGATACGTATCCTCGCCCGGACGGCCGTCGGTGCCAAGAAGCAGCACGTAGAACGGATCCTTTGCCTCATCGGTGTCAACCAGAACCCGACGCAGATTGTCGGTAATGACATTAGAATCGCCGAGCTTGCCCATAATGGTGGCAAACCACAGGCCGGCAGCGGTAGTGGCACTCAGCAGCACGCCAAGCACGACAATGAGCGCGACGTGACGAATCGTGTGGCTACGACGGCGCTGGCGGGCGCGCTCGGAATAGCGAGCGACGTTGTCGCGGCTGTAGATCTTGGCCTGCGCACCAGTCGAGGGTCTTCGGGTGTTATCCGCCAGGGGCTTCTTGTTAAACATAGGCAACCTGCATTAGTAGATGACGGGATCGGGGACGGTGGCATGTTCGACATGCGCGCCAAGCGCCTGCAGCTTTTCGACAAACTGCTCGTAGCCACGTTTGATGTGATGGATGGCAGAGACCTCGGTAACGCCGTCGGCGATAAGACCGGCAACCACAAGCGCCGCGCCGCCACGAAGGTCGGGCGAGGTGACCTGTGCACCCGAGAAGCCCTTGACGCCATGAATCATGGCATGATGGCTCTCGATACGAATGTCGGCACCCATGCGCACCAGCTCAGAGGCAAACATAAAGCGATTCTCGAAGATGTTCTCGGTAATAACGGAACTGCCATCGGCGAGGGCGGAGAGCACCATAATTTGTGCCTGCATGTCGGTCGGGAAGCCGGGGAACGGAAGCGTCTGGATGTCGACCGGCTTGATGCGCTCGGCGCGATTCACGTGAACGCCGTCGTCGGTACGCTCGCAATCGATGCCCATGAGCTCCATCTTCTTGAGCACCATGCCCAGATGGATGGGGCAAAAACCCGTGACGTCGACACCGCGATCGTCAGCCATCAGCGCACCGGCGACGATAAAGGTACCGGCCTCGATGCGGTCGCCCACCACGCGATGGGTAACGGGATGGAGCTCTTCCACGCCCTCGATGGTCACGACAGGCGTACCGGCGCCGACAATCTTGGCGCCCATTTCGTTGAGCATGTTGGCGAGATCGACGATCTCGGGCTCGCGGGCGGCATTGTCGATAACCGTGGTGCCCTGTGCGCGCACAGAGGCCATGATGAGGTTCTCGGTCGCACCGACACTGGCAAACTCGAGCGTGACGGTGGTGCCGCGCAGGCCCTGAGGCGCGCTGGCGTTGATGTAGCCGTGGGCGGTATCAAACTCTACGCCCAGGGCCTCAAGACCCAGAATGTGCATATCGATCTTGCGAGCACCCAGGTTGCAGCCGCCCGGCATGGCGATCTTGGCGCGATGGAAGCGACCCAGCAGGGGTCCCATGACGGCGGTGGAAGCACGCATCTTGGCAACGAGCTCGTAGGGGGCCTCCCAAGAATCGGCCTGAGAGGTATCGATCTCGAGCGTGTGCTCGTCGAGAACATCGATCGTAGCGCCCATGCCCTTGAGCACCTTGCCCATCACGTGGACATCGGAAATATCGGGCACGTTCTGCAGCGTCGTCTTGCCCGGCGCCAGAAGCGTTGCCGCCATGAGTTTGAGCGCGGAGTTCTTGGCACCCGAAACGGGCACGGAGCCTCCGATGGCATGGCCACCCTCAACGCGGATAATATCCAAGGTCTACCCTTTCAAAAAGCATGCCCGGGGTGGCTGGGCCATCCCGGGCATGATGTGTTCGCAAATGGTCGAACGTTAAATCGTTTGACTATTGGGCAAGCTTGAGCTTACACCATGCGATTTCATTATAGAGGTAGGCGCGGCGTGCATCATCCTCCGACAAATTACCCAGCTTCTCTTCAAAACCTTGAATATCAGCTTTAAGCTTGTCGGCATCGACGGTCGCCAGATCGCAAGCGCGCTCGGCGAGAACGGTCACGACATCGTCCGCAACCTGGGCATAGCCGCCGGCCACGGCAAACGTGTGGTCGACAGTGCCCATGGCCTTATCGGAAACGCGAACGTAACCGCGGTCGATCGTGCAGATCTCGCTGGAGTGAGCAGGCAGAACGCCAAACTCGCCATCCGTGGACGGAATCGACACAAACGCAGCGTCGCCCTCATAGGCGCAGCTCACGGGGCACACGATGCGGATACGCATAACCTACTTCTCCCCCATCTTGCGGGCGCGCTCGCGCACGTCCTCAATCGTGGAAGCATAGCGGAAAGCCTGCTCGGGCAGGTCATCGGCCTTGCCGTCGACAATCTCGGCGAAGGAGCGGACGGTATCCTCGACGCGGACGTAGACACCGGGGTTGCCGGTGAACTTCTCAGCGACGTGGAAGGACTGCGAGAGGAACTGCTGAATCTTACGAGCGCGGTTGACCGTAAGGCGCTGCTCCTCGGACAGCTCGTCCATACCCAGAATGGCGATGATGTCCTGAAGGTCGGAGTACTCCTGCAGGAGCTCCTGGACCTTGACGGCGACACGGTAGTGCTCCTCGCCGACGATCGAGGGATCGAGAGCGTCGGAGGAAGATGCGAGCGGGTCGATAGCCGGGAACAGGCCGAGCGACGAAATGCTACGCGAAAGAACCGTGGTGGCGTCGAGGTGCGTAAACGTCGTGGCAGGCGCCGGGTCGGTCAGGTCGTCTGCGGGGACGTAGACAGCCTGGACGGAGGTAATGGAGCCCGTCTTGGTCGAGGTAATGCGCTCCTGGAGGTCGCCCATCTCGGTTGCCAGCGTGGGCTGGTAACCAACGGCGGACGGCATACGGCCCAGCAGTGCGGAAACCTCGGAACCTGCCTGGGAGAAGCGGAAGATGTTGTCGATGAACAGCAGAACGTCCTGGCCACGATCACGGAAATACTCAGCGGTGGTAAGGCCGGCCAGACCGATGCGCAGACGCGCTCCGGGCGGCTCGTTCATCTGACCATAGACCAAGCAGGTCTTGTCGATAACGCCAGACTCGCTCATCTCGAGGAACAGGTCGGTGCCCTCGCGGGTACGCTCGCCGACGCCGGTGAACACCGAGGTGCCGCCGTGCTCCTGGGCGAGGTTGTTGATGAGCTCCTGAATCAGAACGGTCTTGCCAACGCCGGCGCCGCCGAACAGGCCCGTCTTGCCGCCACGGATGTAGGGCTCAAGCAGGTCGACGGCCTTGATGCCGGTCTCGAAGATCTCGGTCTTGGTGGTGAGCTCGTCAAAGCGGGGCGCTGCATGGTGGATGGGGTAGAACTCCTCCACCTCGGGCATGGGCTTGCCGTCGACGGGCTTGCCCATGACGTTCCAAATGCGGCCGAGCGTCTTGGGACCAACGGGCATCTTCATGGGCTCACCGGTATCGGTGGCGATGAGGCCGCGCTGCAGGCCGTCGGTCGAGGACATGGCGACCGTGCGGACGACGCCGCCCGGAAGCTGGCTCTCGACCTCGAGGATCGTGCTCAGATGACCGATCGGGGTCTCGGCCTCGACCGTGAGCGCGTTGTAGATCGGGGGCACCGCGCCGTCAAACTTGACGTCGACGACAGGGCCGATGATACGCACGATGCGACCATCACCGGCAGTCGTCTTCTTGGTGGCTTCCTCGACCGCAAGCTTTACGGTGTTATTAGCCATTACTGTTCCTCCAATGCTGAGGCTCCGCCGACGATCTCGTTAATCTCGGTCGTGATCGAAGCCTGGCGCACGCGACTATACGTGCGGGTAAGGGTCGAGATGATCGCGGTGGCGTTTTCTGTCGCGGAGTGCATGGCCTTGCGGCGTGCACCCTGCTCGGCAGCCGCCGAATCGATCAGGGCCTGGTAGATGACCGTCAGGATATACGACGGTACAAGCTTGCCGAGAACATGCTCGGGAGAGGGCACGAACTCGAACGTGGACGAGATGCGCTTAGGGGCGTCGGTCTCGTTCTTACGCGGACCGTGGGCCATAGCGATCATCTCGGGGTCGAGCGGCAACAGATGCTCAACGCGAAGCTCCTGATCCACGCGGTTCTTTGCGTGGTGGTAGACAAGCTCGACACGGTCAAGCTCACCGGCACGATACGCATCGCAGATATGAGAGGAGATCATGCGGGCCTGATTGAAATCGGGCTCAGAGGAGTTGCCCTCAAAGTGCATGATGACGTTTGCGCGGTCGCGAAAATACGTGGCCGGCTTGCGCCCGCACGCGATGATCTCGCACTCGATGCCGTCGTTCGCCCAAGAAGCGGCGAGCTTTTCGGCCGTACGCTCCACTGTTGTATTGAAACCGCCGGCAAGGCCGCGGTCCGAGGCAATGACGACAATCAGGCCATGCTTGACGCTCTCATGCTTCTGCAGCATGGGATCGGTGCCCGAACAGGAGGCGTCGCCGGCGACCGTCAACATGACGTCGGTCAGCGCCTCCTTATAGGGCTCGGCCTGCTTGGAGCGATCGAGGGCACGACGGATCTTGGCCGTAGAGACCATCTCCATCGTGCGCGTGATCTGCTTGGTCGTGGTAACCGAGGAGATTCGCTTCTTAATGTCGCGAAGGTTGGCCATAGGGCTTAGTTCTCCTCTGATCCAGAAACATCCGAATGGTGCTTGGCCATGAACTGCTGCTTAAAGTCGCCGATGACGCGCAAGAGCTCAGCCTTGGTGTCATCATCGATCTTCTTGGCGCGAACCTTGTCGAGCAGTAAGCCAAAGCCATTGTCCATGTACTCGATGAGCTCGGCACGGAAAGGCAGCACGTCGGCGATCTCCAGGTCGTCCAGGAAGCCCTCGTTGCCAGCGAACAGCGCAACGATCTGCTCGCCAACCTCAAATGGTTTATAACGCGGCTGCTTCAGGAGCTCGGTCATGCGGGCACCATGGGTCAGCTGCTTCTGAGTAGCCTCGTCAAGGTCGGAGCCGAACTGCGTAAAGCCGGCGAGCTCCTGATACGAAGCGAGGTCCAGACGGAGGTTGCCGGCGACCTGCTTCATGGCCTTGGTCTGCGCGTCGCCACCAACGCGGGACACGGAAATGCCCACGTCGACTGCCGGGCGCTGACCCTGGAAGAAGAGCTCGGACTGCAGGTAGATCTGACCATCGGTAATGGAAATGACGTTGGTCGGAATGTAGGCCGAGACATCGCCGTCCTGGGTCTCGATGATCGGCAGGGCCGTCATGGAGCCGTAACCGTTCTTCTTGGACATCTTGACGGCACGCTCGAGCAGACGAGAGTGCAGGTAGAAGATGTCGCCAGGATAGGCCTCGCGTCCGGGCGGACGATGCAGCGTCAGCGACATCTGACGGTAGGCCACAGCCTGCTTGGACAGGTCGTCGTAGATGACGAGCACGTGACCGCCGGGGTTGGTCTCGTTGGCGGGCTTACCATCCTCGCCGTTGTACATAAAGAATTCGCCGATAGCGGCACCGGCCATAGGCGCGATGTACTGCATAGGGGCGGAATCGGCAGCGGTGGCCGAAACGATGATGGTGTAGTCGAGCGCACCGTGCTGAGCGAGGGTCTCGCGGATGTTGGCAACCGTGGAGGCCTTCTGGCCGATGGCGACATAGATGCAGACCATGCCCTTGCCGCTCTGATTGAGGATAGCGTCGATGGCAATGGCGGTCTTACCGGTCTTTCGGTCGCCGATGATGAGCTCACGCTGACCACGGCCGATAGGCACCATGGAGTCGATAGCCAACAGGCCGGTCTGAACCGGCTCGCACACCGGGGTACGGTCGATGACACCGGGGGCCTTGAACTCGATGGGACGACGGTGCGTGGCGACGATGTCACCCAGGCCGTCGATAGGCTGGCCGAGCGGATTGACGACGCGGCCAAGCATAGCACGGCTCACAGGGATATCCATAATGCGGCCAGTGGTGCGGCACTCGTCGCCTTCCTTGATGGAGTCGACGGCACCAAACAGAACGGCGCCGACCTCGTCACGGTCAAGGTTCTGGGCAAGGCCGAAGACGGTCTCACCGGTATCGGAGCTCTTGAACTCCAGAAGCTCGCCTGCCATGGCGCTCTTGAGGCCGGAGACGCGCGCGATGCCGTCGCCTACCTCGTCGACCGTTGAAACCTCATGCGTATCGACCGTCGCGGAGAGACTCGTGAGCTGCTCCTGCAGTTTCTTGGCGATATCCTGGGCATTGAGGGTTTCGGACATTAGGCTTCACCTCCGTACGAATTAGCAGAGTTTGCGAGGGTCTCCTGCGCGATGCGCAGCTGCGTCTTGACGGAAATGTCACGACGCTCGCCGCGGGCCTCGAGCACCAGGCCGCCCACGATAGACGGGTCGACCTGCTCGATAAGGAATACCTTGCGGCCGAAGTCCTGCTCGCATTTCTTAGTGATGGTTTGACGCAGCTCGTCGTCGAGCGCGATCGCCGTGGTAACGGTCACGCCCACTACATCCTCGTCTTCCTCGGCAACATACTTAAAGGCAGCTGCCACCTTGGGAAGAAGGTCGAGCTGGTCGCGCTTGGACATGGTGTCGAGCACGGCGATGATCTCGGGGCTGGCAGAAGCCAAGCGCTCGATCATCTCGAGGTCCTCGAACACATGATTCTCGGCCTTAGCGGCTTCCAGAAGGGAGCGCGCATAGGTCTCGAGCACCTTGTCCTGATAGCGGCTAGTCGGCATTCAGGCTACCTGCTTCCTGGATGTAGCGCTCGATGAGCTTCTTCTGCTCGGCCTCGTCCTCGAGTGCCTCGCCCACGATCTTGGTGGCGACGGCAACGGACAGGTCGGCGATGGAACTCGCGGCACCGGCGTAGATGGACTTGCGCTCGTCCTCGACAGTCGTATGGGCCTTGGCGATGATCTCCTCGGCCTCCTTGTGAGCAGCCTCGATGATACGGGCGCGCTCGGACTCGGCGTCCTTACGGGCCTCGAGAACGATGTCGGCAGCCTGACGACGGGCGTCGGTGACGATCGAGTCGGACTCAGCGCGCTTGGCGATAGCCTCCTGCTTGGTCTTCTCGGCCTCGTCGAGGCTCTCCTCGATCTTCTTGCCGCGCTCCTCCATGGTTTTCATGATGCCCGGCAGGGCGACCTTGGCCAGCACGATCCAGATAATCAGGAAGGCGATAAGCGCCGGGATGAACTCCGCCATCTTAGGGATGAGGATGTCCGCACCGGCAGCGCCGTCCTCGGCGAACGCGGAAACCGGCATGAGCAGCGCGGCCGCGGACGCGGAGAGTGCGATCGCGCTCTTCTGGGATGAAAGATTCATACTTGACGCTCCGTGCTATTTAACGATCAGCGCGACAACGAAGCCGATCAGAGCCAGAGCCTCGCCGAAGGCGGAGCCCATGATGAAGACGGTGAACACGCGGCCCTGGACCTCAGGCTGACGGGCCATAGCACCCGTAGCACCCAGAGCAGACAGGCCGATAGCAAGACCAGCGCCGATAACACCGAGACCGTAACCGATAACTCCCACGATTCCTCCTTTGTCGTGCGTGTCTTATTTCACGCAGGATAACCTTTTTATAACTGCCGGGCTCCATGGGTACGGGCACCGGCGGTTTAACGAATTGCCTTACCTTTAAGACGCGAACGGAAGACTACTCCTCCTCCGCGACCTCCTCTGCCTCAGAGACATACACGGCGGTAAGGACCGTGAAGACGTAAGCCTGGATGGCGCCGACCACAAGCTCGATCGCATAGATCAGGATGAGGATAGCAAGCCAGGCCAGCGAAGGCAGGGCGCCGACGGCGTGGGCCGCGGAAACCTGCTGAAGCAGCGGCTGCATGAACATGCTCGCCATGATGGCGAACGAGCCCATGACCACGTGTCCTGCGAACATGTTGCAGAACAGACGGACGGCGAGTGTGATGAGGCGCAGGAAGGTCGAGAAAAGCTCGACGACCCACACAAGCACGTTCATCGGGAAGCTCACGCCCTGCGGGGCGAGGCTCTTGATGTAGCCGATCACGCCGTGAGCCTTGCATCCGTAGTAGATGAAGTACGCGAAGGCGAAGATGGCGAGCGCGGCGGTGGAGCCGATTGCGCCGGTGCCGGGCTTCATTCCCGGGATCAGGCCGATCATGTTATTGATCAGGATGAACAGGAAAAGCGAGCACAGGAACGGGAAGTGCTTCTTCCAGTTCTCACCCACGACGCCCTTGCCGATATCGTTCTCGACGTACTCGATGATGTACTCGAAACCGTTGACGAAGAAGCCCTTGGGAACCAGGGTCTGCTTCTTCTTGAACACGGCTAGGACGATCAGGAGCACGATCGTGGAGACGATCAGCCAAAACGAGTACTGCGTGATGCCGCAGCTCAGATCGCCCACGACGGGGGTGGAGCTGAACTCGCTAACCAGATGATTAATCTCATCAGGCAGCTTTTCAAAAATTTCCACGACTTACCTTTCGACCTCATGAGGATCTCGCAGCGCCTTGGCGACGCGAACCGTGCAGGCGGCCATAAAGGCCACGAAGCCGATCGCCTCGCCCAGGAGGAACATGCGAAATGCCTCTCCGAACAACACAAACACAACCAAGGTAAAGACGAGCAGGGCGATTGCCGAGACCGCCAGACTCACCATGCCCTTGAGCATGTCCGCATTCTGCTTATCGTCAAGAACCGGCTTGAGCGTAAAAACAAAGGGAAGAAAGGCGACCGCGCCCGCGATGACGCCTGCAACGATAGCGAGCAGATCGGCTATCTGAAACACTGGCGTCCTCACTTTCCTTCTTTAACGCTTCCCAGAACAGTTCCCGCCAAACATTGGTGACTATTTTACGAGCCAATCGCTAAAGTACAACCGAAAAAGCATCGGTTAATACTCACCTGTTCGTTTTCTTAAGACCTTCTTTATGTCGCAGGTAGGTAATACGTTTTTCTCGAACCCCTCTGGGCTAAACGTCCGTTAACAGGAGTGCGCGTGGACGTCTTTTGCTCGCCCGCGCGCACCATTTCTTCGTATTTGTGACCGTAGCCGACAAGGCCCGACGACTAGAGCGTGCCGTAGATGCGGTCGCCGGCGTCGCCCAGGCCGGGAACGATGTAGGCTGCCTCGTTGAGATGATCGTCGATGGCGCACGTATAAATATGTACGCCGGAGTCCATTTCGGTCAGCGACTTGAGACCCTCGGGCGCGGCGACGATGCACAGCATGCGGATGTCCTTGACACCGCGCTCGCGCAGGTAGCTGATGGCCATCTCGGCCGAACCGCCCGTGGCGAGCATGGGGTCGACGACCAGGCAGGTGCGCTGGTCGATATCCTTGGGCATCTTGCAGTAATACTCGTGCGGCTCGTGGGTAACCTCGTCGCGCTCCATGCCGATGTGGCCCACGCGAGCGGAGGGCACCAGGTCGAGGATGCCGTCGACCATGCCAAGGCCCGCACGCAGGATGGGCACGATGGCGAGTTTCTTGCCGGCGAGTTGTTTGAACGTGGCGGTAGTGATGGGGGTCTCGACCTCGACGTCTTCCATAGGCAGGTCGCGCATGGCCTCGTAGCCGTCAAAAAGCGCGAGTTCGCGCACGAGCTGGCGGAACTGGTTGGTGCCGGTGTTTTTGTCGCGCAGGATCGACAGCTTGTGCTGGACGAGCGGGTGATCGACAAGCGTCACACGGGACGCGTCGTAGGTGACGGTCATGGGTTGATTGCCCCTTTCGTTGCGGCCGCAAAACGGCCTTGCTGACAAGGCGCGCAGCAATGTTGCCGCCGAACGCCATGCATTAGTTTAGCGGTTTATTGTATCGAGCAGCCCATCGCAGCCCTACTGTGCGGTACTGAGCGAGCGCTTGACTGCATCACGCCAGCCCGCAAGGTTTTGCTCGCGGCGCTCGGCAGACATGTGGGGAAGGAAGGTCCTGACGATCTGGGCATTTTGCTCCAGCTCTTCTAGGTCTTCCCAATAGCCGACGGCAAGACCCGCCAAGTACGCGGCACCGATTGCCGTGGTCTCCACCGTCTCGCATTGCAGCACGGGGATATCCAGCAGGTCGGCCTGGAATTGCATGATGAACTCGTTGCGCGAGGCACCGCCATCGACAGACAGGCGCTCGATCGAAAGCCCCACGTCCTGCTCCATGGCGCGCAGCACGTCGTAGCTCTGATATGCCATGGATTCGCAGGCGGCACGTACGATGGTCGCACGGCTCGAGGCGCCGGTCAGACCGCACACGATACCGCGGGCATGCGGGTCCCACCAGGGAGCACCCAAACCCGCAAAGGCGGGAACGAAGTAGCATCCCTCGTTGTCGTTAATCGAAGCGGCGAGTTGTGCCGCCTCGCTCACGCTCGAGATGATGCCCATGTTGTTGCGAAGCCAGTTCATGGTGGAGCCGGCAGCGAAGATGGAGCCCTCGAGTGCATAGCTGATCTTCCCGTTCGCAGCGATACCGATGGTGGAGACCAGGCCGTTCTTGGATTCGACGATCTCGTCGCCGGTGTTCATGAGCATAAAGCAACCCGTGCCATAGGTGTTTTTGGTCTGGCCGGGACGGAAACAGCAGTGACCGAACAGCGACGCCTGCTGGTCGCCCGCCACGCCCATGATGGGCGGCGTGTTGGTCATGATGTCGCTCGCGACGCGGCCGTAGTCGCCCGAGCTCCAGCGAACCTCGGGCATCATGGAACGTGGAACGTCAAAGAGCGCCAGCAGGTCGTCGTCCCAATCGAGCGTATGGATATTAAAGAGCGCCGTGCGGCTGGCATTGGTGTAGTCGGTGGCAAAGACCTGGCCGCCGGTGAGGTTGTAGATGAGCCAGGTGTCGATGGTGCCAAACATGAGGTCGCCCGCCGCCGCGCTCTCGCGTGCGCCGTCGACGTTGTCGAGAATCCACTGCACCTTGGAGGCCGAGAAATACGGGTCGAGCGTGAGTCCCGTGCGGGAGCGCACCAACTCCTCGCAACCCTGTTCAACCAACGCGTCGATTGCCGGCGCGGTACGGCGGCACTGCCATACGATGGCGTTACAGATCGGCTGACCGCTCACGCGGTCCCAGACCACCGTGGTCTCGCGCTGGTTGGAGATGCCGATGGCGGCAATGCGGTCGGAGTGGATACCGCTCTTAAACTGGACTTCCATCATGACGGCGATTTGACTGGCGAGGACCGCCATGGGGTCTTGCTCTACCCAACCGGGACGCGGAAAACTGGTTTTGACGCTGCGACGCGCCTGCGCGACGATGCATCCGTACTCGTCGACGATGGTCGCAAGTACCGAGGTGGTGCCGCAGTCGAGCGCCATGATGTAGGAACCGCCAAAGTTAAACGAAGCATCTTCCATGCCCAGGCTGCCCAGATTCAACGACATCGCTTACACCTTTCTATTGCATCGGGTCGGACAGGACCCGTTCGATCTCTGATGCGGGAAGTGCGCCTTGGCGCAGGATCTGGAGCCCGCTGTGCTGGAACGACACGATGGTCGAGGCGTCGCGACACGGGGTCTCACCGGCGTCGACGGCAACATCGACCCCCTCCAGGATGCGACCCTCGACGGCGGCAAAGCTTGCCGGCGAGGGCGCGCCGTGCGTATTGGCGCTCGTGCAGGCAAGGGGACTGCCGCAGGCGCGGATGAGCGCCTGGACCACGGGAGAGGCCGAAGCGCGCAGGGCCACGGTGTCGTCGGCAGCGCGCATAAAGGTCGGCACGCAGGGGGCTGCCTTAATCACGATAGTCAGGGCTCCCGGCCAGCATCGTCGCGCGAGTACGCGGGCATCTTCCGGGATATCCACGCCATAGCGGTCGAGCGCTTCGACGCCATCGACCAGCCAAGCGACGGTTTGCGTGAGTTCACGTTGCTTGAGAGTGAAGATGCGGCGGTAGCCGGTACCGAGCGCAGGGACCGCGGCGCCATTGACGGTGGCTTGCGGGTCGCATGACCACGACGGGAACTCGCTTGTATCTTGGGGGACGGCATCGGAGAAGGCTTTAACTGCCACGGCGACACCGTAGACAGTCTCGGTCGGGATCAAGGCCAGGCCGCCGCGGCCGAGCACCTCGGCAGTGCGCTCGACGGCAAGCCGATGCGGCTCGCGCGCTCCCTCGTATACCCGATAGACCGTCTGCATGTGTATGCCAGCCCCTTACGCTCTGGTGCAAGTTTGTTTACTGTGGGGCATTCTCGCACGAAACGTTCAACCTATTTGTCCAGAGCGCATGTTGGTTTGGTGAGCGGCTCTAGTAGTCGGTGAAAGTGAGGGGGTTATTGGACTGCGACGAACTTCTTTGGCCTGCCGGCGTGGCGTTCTTGGGCGGCGTAGCGCTCGATGCTGTCTATCGTTATCATCCGACGGCCGTCGACGAGTTCAACATCGAGCTTTCCGGCTTTGACCAGCGCGGTGATCCGCGGAGCGGAGACTTTGAGGTCCAGCGCTGCGTCTTTAAATGTTCGGCACGCCGCTTCCCGAGCGTCCTCGTGGTCGATTTCGACTGAAAGGGCCACGACCTCGGCCGAGCGTTCGTACCCTGCCGGAGTCAAACCGTTGTTGAGGTCGTCGGCCAAAAACGCCATCAGCGCCTCGGTGGCATGGGCAATCGCTTCTTCGCGCGTATCGCCATCGGCAAAGGCGCCGGGAATCTGCGGGAAGCTGGCACAGTAACCGTCGTCTTCTTTTATGAGAACGCAATCATAGGTAAATCGATGCCTCATTTTGCCTCCAACTACCATCCAGCTTGGCGACGAATACTTGCCCACATGCCCTTCATTGGTCGATCACCACCAGAGCCGTTCACGGCGACAACACGGCCACCAGAAACATACTTAGCATCACTACCGACTTGCGCGACCTTCACGAATCCATCGTGCTTGAGTAGGGCAATGATTTCCCGAAAGGTAGGAGGTTGCATGGGCCGACCTCTGTCAGCCGTCCTAATTATAAACTACTTTATAATTTTTGCTAACCAGTTAATAAATATTACTGGCGCTGTTTGGGCTCGGTGACGATGGCCCGAACGATGCGGGGGCGATCGGTGAGATCGCGGACGACGCGCACATCCGAAAGGCCCGCCTGGCGGCAGAGTTCGGCGGCGGCGTCGAGGGTACCCTCGTAGAGCTCGCAGGCAAAGAGTCCGCCGGCACGCAGCATATAGGGTGCCGCATTGAGCAGGCGGCGGAAAATGTCCAGGCCATCGGCACCGCCCTCGAGCGCTAAATCGGGCTCGAAGTCCTTGACCTCGTGCGGCAGCGAGCGCATAACGTCGGTCGGGATGTAAGGCGGGTTGGAGACGAGCACGTCGAAGGTGCCCCACTCGTCGTGGGGAATGGAGCTCACCAGGTTGGTGAGGCTGAAGGCAACCTCATCTGCCGTGAGGCCGAGCGCGTCGCGGTTTTTGGTGGCCAGATCAATGGCACGCGGCTCGATATCGGTAGCGGTGCAGGTAACGTGGCCGCGGCGCTCCCAAGCAAGGGAGAGCGAGATGCAGCCCGTGCCGCAGCCGACCTCGAGAACGCGAGCAGTGCGGGGCTCGGCTGGGGCAGGCGCAGCGGCATCCTGAGCTGAAGCCGTCTCCTGGTCGGCACCCTCGATGGCGATGCCGTATTCGTCGAGCTCGGGCTCAGCAGCTTCCGCAGCCTCGGCTTCCGCTGCCTGCGCGGCGGCTTCCTCGGCCTCGCGGTCGGCCAGTTCCTCGGCATAGGCACGGCTACCCAGCACGTCGCTGCCTAGCGCCGCCTCATCGGCAGCCGTCAGGTTAGCGGCACGGCGCTCGGCGGTCGCGCGTTCGTCTGCCAGCGCGGCCTCGGCTTTGCGGGCCTGCTCGACCTCATCGTTCCAAGGCAGCTCAACACGCTGACGGGCAGCAGCCTCGGGGCTCAGCACCTCGGCATCCAGATAATTGAGAACTTCCTCGACGAGCATCTCGGTCTCGGGGCGCGGAATGAGCACACCGGGGGCGCACGCGACGTCGATCATGCGAAACTGCGTGCTGCCCGTGATGTATTGCAGCGGCTCGCCCTTAGCGCGGCGGACAACGGCCGCGTGCATGGTCTCGAGCTGGGCCGCGTTAAGCATCTCGTCCATGCGCATATATAAGTCGATGCGTGCCAAACCCGTGGCAGCGCACAGCAGCCACTCAGCAGAAAGACGGGGGTGCTCCTCGCCACGCTCGGCTAGGTACTCCTTGGTCCACTCAAGACAACGCTTGATGGTCCAGATCTCGTTTGCCATGGGGCCCTCCCCTCTTAAGCGCCGGGCGGCGCGCGAATGTCGGAGCAGATTGTACGCGAGGCAAGCGTTTGGCAAGGGACGATTGAAGGCGATTATCGAGAATCAGCCCAGATTTTTACTTGGAACCTGCCCGAAGTGTTCATTCGTCGACGTCTAAATCTGCATCCGTCAAGTTTTTGGCAAGGTTGCCCCAAAACTGACCAATATCTAACCAAGAACTTGCCAAATCACTTGACGCGCGACGCATCAAAAAATGCACTGCAGCTTCTTGGACGATTTTTTGAGCAATATTTTCAATAACAGATGAACGTCGCAATTTCTTTGAGCAGGTAGCTGGCTTAATGGCCATCAAAGCCGATTGAATAACATCTCAAAGCAATGTGCCCAACCCAGTCATTGGGGACGTTCTTAAACGACTAGCTATCGGGGACAGTCTTCGCAGCCAGCCGCGAAGGACCGTCCCCATCTGCCGGCCTTTAGGGACAGTCCCCAACTGCCGGCACAAAAGGAGCGTCCCCAACTGCCAGGTGCCGCAAGAATGTCCCTTTTGACTAGTCATTTAAGAACGTCCCCAATGACTACCTTGGAAACCCCGCAGGTTGAGCATACCGCATCCGGAGCAAGGCAACGCTGCAGGTAGAGGACGGACAGCGAGCGACGTCCAGGGCGAACAAGTTGGCATGAAAAAGGCAAGGCATAGACCTTCTGGTCATGCCTTGCCTTTTGAATGACAAATTGTCGCCCTGGGCGGCGCGCAGCGTCGGCTGGTCCGCCGTTCGGTAGAACGGCGGAACCTACACAGCCTGTGCCAGCTTCTCGGCTCGCTCGGCGGCGGCGAGCGCCTCGATGACGGTGCCGAGTTGATCGCCCAGAAGGACGCCGTTGTAGGTGGAGTTGAAACCGATGCGGTGATCGGTCACGCGGTCCTGGGGCTGGTTGTAGGTACGGATCTTCTCGGAACGGTTGCCGTGGCCGATCTGGCTCTGGCGCTCGGCACCGAGCTCTGCCTGCTGCTTCTCGAGCTCCATCTCGTACAGACGGGCACGTAGCATCTGCATGCAGACCTCGCGGTTCTGGATCTGGGAACGCTGCTCCTGCGACTGCACCACGGTGTTGGTGGGCAGGTGGGTGATGCGCACGGCGGAGTAGGTAGTGTTAACGCACTGACCGCCAGGGCCGGAGGCGCAGTAGGTGTCGATGCGCAGGTCGGACTGGTTGATCTGAACGTCGATCTCCTCGGCCTCGGGAAGCACGGCGACGGTCGCCGTGGAGGTCTGGATACGGCCCTGGGACTCGGTCTTGGGAACGCGCTGGACGCGGTGCACGCCGGACTCGAACTTCATGACGGAGTAGACGCGGTCGCCCTCGACCTTGAACTCGATGGACTTAAAGCCGCCGGCCTCGCTAGGGCTGGAGTCGAGCACGGTGGTCTTCCAGCCGCGCGACTCGCAAAAGCGCTGGTACATCTTGTACAGGTCGCCGGCGAAGATGGCGGCCTCGTCGCCACCGGCGGCGGAGCGGATTTCGACGATGGTGTTCTTGTCGTCGTTGGGGTCACTCGGGATGAGCATGTACTTGATGTCTTCCTCGAGCTGGGGAAGCTTTTCCTCGTTCTCGGAGATGTCCATCTGGAGCATCTCCTTCTCGTCCGCATCGCTGGTGTCGCGGAGCATCTCCTTGGCGGCCTCGATGTCATCGAGCGCGCCGATGTACTCGCGCGAGGCAGCGATGAGGTCGGACTGGTGTGCGTACTCCTTGTTGAGACGCGTGAACTCCTTGATGTCGGAGGCGACGGCCGGGTCGGAAAGCTTCTTCTCGAGCTCCTCGTAGGCCTTGATAATCTTTTCGAGCTTGTCGCGCATGGCGGGACTCCTTTATATGCGTGAAGGTGAAAATCGGCAGAATTGATGGGGCGCGGGGCGCCGCTGCGGGGGTAAGCCCGGCTAGAACATGTCGATCTTCAGATACATGCGCATCCCTTCGCGTATGGGGTACATAGTTGCGGTCTAACCCATACATGATAGCGTGCGCAGGCAAACCTGCATATAACCCGCACGGAATGTGACAAAGGGACAGTCCCTTTGTCACATTCTAGAGTGTTTGAAGCAGAGCAATGAGAAAACGGATGCCCTGGAGGTAGGCTCGGTGGGTGATGCGCTCGTTGGTGCCGTGGACGCCGCGGTCGCACTCGTCATCGTCGACCACAAAGGCCGAGAAGCGAATGCACTCCGGGCAAATGCGCTGGTAGTTGGCAGCGTCGGTCGCGCCAATCACGGTCGAGGGCACAATTGCCACTGACTCGAATGATCCGTTTTCCTCCGTCCCCTTTGGATCACGGAAATAGCGGGCGGCGATGGAGCGAACCGCCTCGAGGCCGGGACCACCGATGCGCGGGGACGGCGAGGGCTCGGAGCTGCCGGGGCCAAGTTCGACCTCCACGCGCTCGGCAAGACCCGCCGTGGCAACGGCGTCGCGGCAACGGGCAACGACATCGGCCACGCACGTGCCCTCGAGCATGCGGAAGTTAATGTTTGCCCACATATCCTGCGGCATCACGTTAGCACCGGTGCTACCGCCCTCAATTTGGGTCGGTGCACAAGTGGTGGTCACGAGCGGATAGAGCTTCTTGCTGGCGAGGCACTCGCGCACGATGGCGTCCTTGTTGGCGGCAATTTCATCGGCCGTGTAGAGCCCCAACTCGACGAGCTGGGCGGCAAGCAAGTCGGTCACACGCGTCGGCCATTCGATATCGCAAATTGCGGCGATGGCGCGGCTCAGCACCTCGAGTGACGTGCCGCCGTAGGGGTTGGAAGAATGCCCACCCGCGCTCTTTGTCTTGAGCACAATGTCGGCATAACCTTTCTCAGCCAAGTCGGCGTGCATGAGCCAACCCTCGCCCGCGCTGTACTCGGCAGCCGGAGCGATGCGGTAATCGCCCTCATCGATCAGGTACTCAAGCTCAATGCCGCGCTCCTCGAGCACGCGACCGATCGCCCCCGCGCCGCACTGCGTAGTTTCCTCGTCCTGGCCAAAGACCAGGAGCAGCGTGCGCTCGTGCTCCCAGCCGTGCGCCAGCGCATACTCAACCGCCTCGAGAATGCCTGCGACCTGGTCCTTCATGTCGACAGCGCCGCGACCCCAGATGTAGGTATCGTCCACGTGCCCGCTAAAGGGGGCGTGCGTCCAGTCGGCCTCGGTACCCGGCACCACGGGGACCACGTCCATGTGGCCCATGAACATAACGGGCTTGAGAGCGGGGTCGGAGCCGGCAAGCGTCACCAACAGCGAATGGCCGATGAGCTCGACCTCGCCCGCCGCAAACACGCGCGGCCAGGCCTGCTGCATATAGGCGCGCAGGTCGTCGAAGGGCTGCCAGTCCACCGCCTCGGCATCCATGCTCGAGATGGTCGGAAACGACAGCACGCGACCCAAGCGCTCGCTCGCGCCAGCTTCGTCCAAATCGGCATAATCATCCTCATGCGCAAAGAAGCGCCAAACCTCGGCCATGACATCCTTTCGATTGTGGTGACGAGGGCCGCCCCACCGGAGCGGCCCTGCCACATAAGCGTTTGCGATCGGTTATTTGTCCTCAAGATAGCGCGAGAGGAACTCGCGGGTGCGCTGGTGTTTGGGGTTGCCGAAGAGCTCGGCCGGTGCCGCATCCTCGAGCACCACGCCCTGGTCCATAAAGACCACGCGGTCGGACACCGTGCGGGCAAAGGCCATCTCGTGCGTGACGACGACCATGGTCATGCCGTCGGCAGCGAGCTTGCGCATGACCTCGAGCACCTCTCCCACGATCTCGGGGTCGAGTGCGGAGGTCGGCTCGTCGAACAGCATGATCTGCGGATTCATGCACAGGGCACGGGCGATGGCCACGCGCTGTTTTTGACCACCGGACAGGCGGCCCACGGCGGCGTGCGCGAACTTTTCGAGCCCCACGCTCGCCAGATGCTCCATCGCGACTTTCTCGGCCTCGGTCTTGCTCATCTTTTTGAGCGTGACGGGCGCGAGCGTGCAGTTGTCGAGCACATCCATGTTGTTGAAAAGGTTAAAGCCCTGGAACACCATGCCGATGTCCTCGCGAAGCTTGTTGATGTTGCAGCGCTCGGCCGTGAGGTCCTGGCCATGGAACCAGATATGGCCCGCGTCCGGGGTCTCGAGCAGGTTGAAGCAGCGCAGGAAGGTCGACTTACCCGAACCCGAGGCGCCGATGATGGTGACGACCTCGCCGGGATTAACGGACAGGTCGATGCCCTTGAGCACCTCGAGTGAGCCGAAGCTCTTGCGCAGGCCCTCGACGCGGATAAGCGGCTCATTTGTCTGTGCGGCGGCCGCAACGCCGGTAGTGGCGGTATCTGCCATGATGATTCTCCTCGTCTTGAGCCTAGTTGGAGCTGGGCAGCGTTGCCGGGGCCTCGGCGCCGAGCTTTTTGCCAAAGGCCTCGAGCAGGCGGCTCGCCACGAGCGTCAGGATCAGGTAGACCACAAGCGCCACGCAGTAGACCTCCATCTGGCGGTAGTACACGCCGGCGACGGTAGTGGTGGCGTACATGAGGTCGAACACGCCGATGACCGAGAGCACCGACGAGTCCTTGATGTTGATGATGAGCTCGTTGGTGAGCGCCGGGATCGCGTTTTTAATGCCCTGGGGAAACACAACTTTGCGCATGGCCTGCCACTGCGACAGACCCAGCGAGCGCGCCGCCTCGGCCTGACCGGGATCGATCGACTCGATGCCGCCGCGCAGGACCTCCATCATATAGGCGGTGGAGTTGAGCGAGATGGTGACGAGGCCGGCGGTGAAGGTACTCCAGATCTGGTTGGCCTGGGCAGTCTCGAAGCCCATGCCGCGCAAAACGGTGAAGCCCGCGTAATAGATGAGCAGGCCCTGGACCATCATGGGCGTGCCGCGCACGATGGTGGAGTAGACGGTCGTAAAGCCGCGGCCGATGCTCTTAAAGAAGCGCACCAGGTCGTTATCCACGCGATCGAACGTCTGAATACGCAGGAACACAAAGAGCAGTGCCAGGAAAAAGGCGATGGCGGTGCCGAAGGTGGCAAGCGCGATGGTGATCTCGATACCGCGGATAAAGAAGTCGCCGCTCTTGTAGGTCATGTAGACCAAGCTCGACAAAAAGTCGCTGGGGTTGGAATCCGAGACAATGCTCACCCGCACCAGGTCGATAAACGACATGACGCAGCGGTCGATAAAGAAAACTGCCGCGATGGCGACCACGACGTAGCTGCCCAGGCGTGCGCCACGACGGCAGCGCTCGGATGCGAACGGCGACTTTTCGCGATAGTCGTTCCAGTGCATGAGCTTGGTGACCAGCGCCGCCGCCGACACGACGAGCCAGGCCCAAAGGATTGCCCAGAGGCAGTCTTGGAACACGCCCGTAGGCGCCAAGAAACTCATCGGCGTGGGGTTGCGCTGGCTAAACGCCAGGCCGAGCGCCGCGATGACGCTCGTGCCCAGGTATACATAACGGTGGTCGGCCTTGATAAAGGAGGCCAGGCGATTGATGGTTTTCATGCTGCCTCCCTATGCCGGCTGACGGTCGAGGCACGCGTCCCACATTTGGTCGCGCTCCTCTTGGCTAATGCCCTTGAGTGTCTTGTCGATGAGCTTAAGCAGCTTGTCCGAGCCCTTGCGGCAGCCAACGTTTGCCGTGACTTCCTGCTTAAAGCCCTCGCCCTCGGCAAATCGAATCGGCACGATACCCGGGTTTTGGGCCATATAGCCCTTCTCGTTCTCGGTATTGTAGGTCACGGCGTCGCAGGTGCCCTGCAGCAGGTTCGAAAACACCGTGGGGACCGAATCGACCGGGTTCTTGTGGACAACGCCCGGGATCTCGTCGATGACGGTATCGAGCATGGTGTCCTTTTGGCCGAGGACCGTTGCGCCGCTAAAGTCGCTGAGCTTGGTCGCATTTTGGTAGGGCGAGCCCTCTTTTACGAACAGGCCAAAGTAGCCAATGAAGTACGGGTCGGAAAAGCCGACGGACTCCTCGCGCTCGGGCGTGGCGCTCATGCCGGCAATGATGAGGTCGATCTGGCCGTTGTTGAGCGAATCGATAAGACCCGAGAAGCTCTGCTTGACGGCAACGGGCTCGCCACCGAGGGCCTTGCAGACGATCTTGGCGATCTGCACGTCGTAACCATCGGCATAGGCGCCCTGCACGTTGTCGATGGGGATAGTGTACTTGCTGGCTTCGGAGACCTGCCAGTTGTACGGGGCGTAGGCCGCCTCCATGCCGATGCGGATCTTGTCCTTGCCGATCACAGAATCGGACAGGTCGTCGCGACCGCCGCCCGTCGTGGGCTGGGCCACTTCCAGCGTGGAGGGGCGCTGGCAACCGGCAAGTGCGCCGGCGACGACGGAAGCGCTCGCAGCAAACGCACTGCCTAAGAAGATACGACGGCTGCACACCGGCTGTGGATGCGCGTCGCGTTGATGGGGAGAATGCATAATCTGCCTTCCCTGTTGAATCGTATGCTGACGACTTAACAGGATATACGCCAGCGACCAGCAGCGCAGCACAAGCTCGAAAAATTAATAGACACACTGTAGTCATTGGGAACGTCGATGTTTTGGCAATGCCAGCGACCGCCGCCCAGAGCGAACAAGTTGGCATGAAAAAGGCAAGGCGTAGACCTTCTGGTCATGCCTTGCCTTTTGAATGACAAATTGTCGCTCTGGGTGGCGCGCAGCGTCGACCGGCCCGCCGTTCGCCAGAACGGCGGAACCTCTAGAGCAGGGTGACGCTAAAGCTACGTTTATCGGTAGCGCCGGGGGCCACGACGATGGTGTTGACCTTGTGCTCAAAGACGTCGTCCTCGGTGTCCATGGTGGTGTGACCGGTCCAAGGCTCGAGCGCCACAAACGGGGCGTCGTTGGCGGCAGACCACACGCCGATGTACTTAAAGCCCTCAAAGTCGATCTTGACGCCGTGACCCGACTTGCAACCGCGCAGCGTGAGCGTGGAGCCCGGGGTATCGGTGAACATGATGGCGTCGTTATCGAAGCTGCGGTGCGTGATGGGCAGCACGTCCGAGTTATCGGGGGCCTTGTAGCTGCCCTCGAACGTCATAAGGCCATCGGGCGTGATGACGGGGGCCTCGTTAGTCCAGGCCTCGGTAAACGCCAGCTCGTAATCCTCGAACGCCTCGTCCTCGGCACCGGGGGCGGGCACGTTAAATGCGGGGTGGCCGCCCACCGAGAACGGCAGGTCCACGTCGCCGGTGTTGGTGACGGCAAAGGTCTGCGTGAGGGTGGCGTCGCCGGTCAGGGCATAGGTCATGTTGAGCTTAAAGTGGAACGGGAACGCCTTGAGCGACTCGGGCGTGTCGGTAATCTCGTAGGTGACAGACGAGCCGTCCTCAGAGACCTCGACCAGCTTGTGCTCGACAATGCGCGCGAGTCCGTGGCGCGGCATTTCGCAGGTGCCGGCCGCAGACGTTGCCGTGTTGTTGCGCAGCGAGCCCACAATGGGGAACAGGATGGGCGCATGCTTGCCCCAAAAGGCGGGGTCGCCCTGCCACAGATACTCGTTGCCGTCGAGAGCAAGGCTCGTGAGCTGGGCTCCCATGGAATCGATGGCCGCGGTGAGGCCGCCGCGCTTGATGGTAGTGACGGTGGACATGCTACTTCCTCCAAAAATAAACAATAGTGTCGAGGGCTATTGTCCCACTCTTGGCGGCGAGACGGGACGGCAGGCGATTATTGAGTAGCCATAGCGGAATGAGCGGCAAACGCCTACTGGGTATCCACGTAAAGGTCGAACCCGCCCTGCGGCGTGGTGTCGACCGTATCGGGCGCCTGCGAGTTAAAGCTCACGGGAACCATGCGCTTTGAGGCGCGGAAACGCGTACCGTCGGTGGCGACGGGCGGCTCATCGACCGTGAGCTCGTAGTCACCAGGCTTGAGCTCGATACCGTCACCTTCGGAATTGACGTATTGGTACTCGTCGACCGCTTGCCCCTTGAGCGTGCGACCCACAATATGGACGAGCATCTGGCTGTCGCCGCGCGCAGTGTCCCACGTCGCGCCGTCCTTGACCTCGGCCGACACATGTACCGAGCGCGTGCGGCCGAGCGATTGCTCGACAGACATCTCGACCTTGGCGGCGTCTCTTCGCTGTTGTTCAACATGGCTCCAAACGCTACCAATTACCGAGCATGCGATAACGCCGGCCATAAAGGCGATAAGGATGGGGCCGAGCGGCGAGCGACGTCCCGCATCTTCCTCGTGAGACAGATTGGGGCGACGTGTGGGCGCGAGCGCCTGGGCACCCTGCGAGGGCACGTCGAGAATGCTGAAGGATGCCGTGCTGTCGGGGTCGATGGTGTGGCGCGGCTGCGGGGTCTTTGCCGGCGAGATCGACATGTCGGCTGGCTCGCCGAGCGTGGCCGTAGCATCGGCTTTGGCCTCGTCTGCCTCGGCCTGGGCCCAAGCTTGTTCGAAGGTCAGGGGATCGACAGGGCCGAGGGCGGCGTCCGAGTCGGCGGCGACGTCGTTGCCAGTCTCGTCCTCGTCGATCGACACGTCACGCGGCGCAGGCTCGTCCCACTCCTCGTCCGGAGCCTCACCCTCGCTGTACCACCATTCAAAGTTATCGATATCCATACGGGGCGCCCCTTAGGCCTCGCAAATAAACACTTGCTAGTTTTATACCCCCAGACGGCACGGCGGCTCGCCGGCACAGATAGGAAAACCGTCACAACATTCGACGCTTTTCCTCGTTTTCGAGCTTTTCATCGAATGTTGTGACGGTTTGGGCGGCAGCCACGCCGCGAATGTGACAAAGGGACTGTCCCTTTGTCACATTCTGTTAGAGTTGCAGGGATTGAATCCCGCTTATTAATGCGACATTGGAGTGACAACCTTGATCGCCGCAACCACGCCTAAAAGCAAGTCAACCGCCGCCGCGCTCTCCCCTGCGCGCACCAAGCTCTGTCTAGCGTTACTCGTGTTGTTAGGCTTTTCGCTCGGCTGTTCCGAGTTCGTGGTCATCGGCATCGAAAGCGACTTGGCAACGGAACTCGGCGTATCGCTTGCCACCGCAGGCCAACTTATTAGCGTGTTCGCGCTCGTCTACGCTATCGCCACACCGGTGCTTGCGCTCAGCACGGGACGCTTCCGGCGCTACCAGCTGCTCGTGTGCTACAGCATCGTCTTTGTGCTCGGCAACCTGGTCATGGCGTTGGCGCCCAACTTCCAGGTACTGTTTATCTCGCGCATTGTCCTGGGCTCCGTCTCGGGTGCGCTGCTCGCCGTGGGCGTAACGTACATCCCCGAGCTGCTGTCCCCGCAGCAATCTTCACTTGCCATCTCGGTGGTATATGGCGCGTTTTCCGTGGCAATGGTCTTTGTCACTTCGATCGGCAAGTTCGTGGCCGACACGCTCGATTGGCACGTGGCCATGTACGGCACGCTGACCTTTGCCGTTCTGATCTGCGGAGCGCTCGTGGCGTTTATGCCGCGCGCTGGGCAAACCGACGAGCCTGCCACCTTTCGCGAGCAGGCGGGGCTTCTACGCGAACCGAGCATCATCACCGGCATGCTCATCTTCTTGTTTGGCGTGGGATCGGTCTATGTGTTCTACGGCTACGTGACGCCTTATCTTGAGCAGGTGCTGGGCATGGGCACTGTTCAGGCGAGCACCACGCTTATGGCCTACGGCGTGTTCTGCCTGATCTCGAACATCCTGGGCGGATGGATCGACGCGCGCTTTGGCATGAAGGCGCTGCTTGTGACGTTTGTGCTGCAGGCTGCGGCGTTACTCGGGCTGTTTGCCGTGGGCGACACCATGCCGCTCGCACTTGTCTTTGTCTTTAGTCTGGCAATGCTCATGTACCTGTTCTCGGTGTCGTGCATCACGCACTTTATGGACGTGGCACGCAGCCGCCATCCCAAGTCGATGGTACTTGCAAGTTCGGTTGAGCCCATGGCGTTTAACGTCGGCATCTCGTTTGGCACCGCGGTAGGCGGCGCCGTTGTGAGCAGCGCTGGCATTGCGTACGTGGGTGCCGTGGGCGCCGCGTTCTCGCTTGTGGCCTGGGCGCTCACGCTGGTGACGATTAAGTTGGCTCGCTGGGAGCGTCGTCGCGGGTAGCGCAATTGCAGCCAAAAGCCGCAGCACCGCCCACCATCTTTTGACCGCCTGGCGTTCGCTCCCGCAGCCATGCAACACGTCGCCCAAGTCAGCATCTTTCCCGGCGCTATTTAACCACGCAAAACGCATCCTGTTAAGATTACCGCTATCGTTTTTCGCAATCTGAAAATCGGTAGAATCGCAGGTAAAGCTTTCGTAGTCTGAAGTGGTCAATCCACACGAAAGGGGTTTACCACATGGACAAGAAAGCAGTTGTAATCGCCGGGGCCGGCAGCACCCACACTCCCGGCATCATCCAGAGCCTATTGCAGAAGAAAAACGAATTGCCGCTGCGCAAACTCGCCCTGTACGACATCGACGAGAAGCGCATGCATCTCGTCTACGACATCATGAAGCAGTTCATCGAGCAGGAAGCTCCTGACATTGAAGTTGTCGTGACGACCGATCCCGAAAAGGCATTCATCGATGTCGACTTCGTCTTCGCACAAATCCGCCAGGGTGGCCTTCAGATGCGTCGCCAGGACGAGCGCATCCCTCTCAAGTACGGTTGTGTAGGACAGGAAACCTGCGGCGCCGGCGGTTCGATCTCCTATGGCATCAGGTCCATCCCCGGCGTCTTCGACCTCGTACGCTACGCCAAGAAATACAGTCCAGACGCCTGGATCCTCAACTATTCCAACCCCGCCGCAGTTGTCGCCGAGGCCACACGTCGCGAGTTTAACAACGACCATATCCTTAACATCTGCGATATGCCCACGGCTATCTTGCTCTCGTACTCTAAGATGCTCGGACTTCCCAGCTGGCGCGATATCGACCCCATGTATTTTGGACTCAATCACTTTGGCTGGTTTACCAAAATCTACGACAAGCAGGGACGCGATCGTCTGCCGGAGCTTCGTCAGATGATTCTCGAGCACGGCATGGCCGTGAGCGACAAGCATCACAAGGACAAGGACTGGATGCACACCTGGGGTCAATACGTCAAGATTGTGAAGGACTATCCCGAGTATCTGCCCAACAGCTACCTGCAGTACTACCTGTACTCCAAAGACATGGCAGATGACATGGACCCCAACTGGACGCGCGCCGACAACGTCATCAACGGACGCGAGAAGGAGATGTTTGCCGAGCACGACAAGTACCTGGCAGATCCCGCCAATTACAAGAGCCCTGTACAGAGCTTCACGGTCTTTGGCGACTTTATCGTCGACGCAGCCGCCTCTATCGCCTACAACAAGTGCGAACGTTATCTCGTAATCGTCGAGAATAACGGTGCCATCCCCAATCTGCCCGACGACGCCATGGTCGAGGTCCCCGCCTACCTGCGCTCTTGGGGCCCCGAACCCATCAGCCAGCCTGCTATCCCCACCTTCTACAAGGGGCTTATCGAAGAGCAGAATGCCAGCGAGAAGCTCGCCGTCGACGCATATTACGAGCATTCCTACCAGAAGGCGCTCGAAGCCATCGCGATCAACAAGACCGTCCCTTCGACTACCGTCGCGCGCCAAATCCTCGACGACCTGATCGAAGCGAACGGCGATTATTGGCCGACCCTGTCCTAACTCCCCGCACATCGAAGGAACATCATGAAAGAAAGCAAGCTCTACAGCGAGTTCCAGAGACTCGGCAAGGTGCTCATGGCGCCGGTCCTCCTCCTGCCCGTTTCCGGCATTTTGGTCGGTCTGGGCTCCGCCCTTTCCAATGCTAACCTCATCTCGCTCTGCCCGCTTTTGGGCACCGAGCCGATGGTGATCTTTAGCACACTCATCAAAGCAGCCGGCAACGTTATCAATGGTAACATCTCGGTTCTCTTTGCAATCTGCATCGCCTACGGTTACGCCAAGGCCGAGAAGGCGACCGCCGCACTCTCAGGCTTCATCGGCTATATGACCATGAACACAATCATGGGTCAGCTGCTTATCCTGCTGGGCACCATCGATCCCGCCAACCTGCAGACCGGTCAGAACGCCATCCTGGGCGTAACCACACTCGACACCGGCGTATTCGGCGGCATCATCATCGGCTTGGTAGTCGCGTGGATCCACAACCGATTCTATAAGGTGCAGCTTCCGCCGGTGCTCGGCATCTTCAACGGCACACGCTGCGTCCCCGCCCTCACCGTCGTTTTCGCGAGCCTGGTGGGCGTTGCACTCGCCTTCGTGTTCCCATTTGTGCAAACCGGCCTAAAGGCCGCCTCGACACTCATCGATTCCACCGGGGTGTTTGGCGCGTTCATCTATGGCTTCTCCGAGCGCATGCTTCTGCCCTTCGGCCTGCATCATTTCATCTACCTGCCGTTTTTCTTCACTTCTCTGGGCGGTAGCATCCAGGTTGACGGCCAGACCGTCGAAGGTGCTGTCAACATCTACAACGCCATGCTCAACACGCCCGGCATGATGTACGACATCGACATCTCAAAATACGTCATGAACGGCAAGGTGCTGTTCGCCATGTGCGGCCTGCCCGCGGCGGCACTCGCCATCTACCACTGTGCCCGTCCCGAGAATAAAAAGAAGGTCGGCTCCCTCATGATCGCCGCCGTTATCCCGGCCGCCATCATGGGCATAACCGAACCGCTCGAGTACTCCTTCCTCTTTGTAGCACCCGTACTCTATGTGGTCCATGCCCTGCTGTGCGGCATCGCGTATGTACTCACCTACCTGGTACAGTTCAATGTGCCCGGGCCTTCCGCCTTCGGCGGACCGCTCCTCTCGTGGATCTTCAACGGCATCATGAACGCCGACAAAGGCTCCAACTGGTTCTGGCTTATTCCGCTCGGCATCGCTTACTTCGGGATCTATTACGTGCTGTTCCGCGCCTTTATCAAGAAATTTGACCTCAAAACCCCGGGCCGCGAGGATGATGACACGCAGGCAGCGGATGACACGTCGGCAATCGACTCCAAAGCACCTGTCCAGGTAAGCGAGCTCATCCCACAGATCGTGGAAGCCGTGGGCGGCGCCGATAACATCTCGGGTGTCAACGCCTGCTTCACTCGCCTGAGGCTCAGCCTCAAAGACACCGCCCTAGTCAAGGACGATAGCGTCTTCACCAAAGACCTCGGCGCCAGCGCCATCGTGCACGTTGGCGGCGGTGTTCAGATCGTTTACGGCAATAAAGCTTCTGTCTACAAAGTCGAAATGAGAGAATACTTGGGCATGGAATAAATCCGTCCCATAGCTTCACCACAATGCTCCGGAGATGGCATATCCGCTCCGGGGCATTATTGTTTGGAGTGATTTGAATGTCGATGTACGAGGTCTATTCGAACCTCAGGTCTTGTATCGAAGACGTCGAGAAGGGCGGCAGCCTTGACGCCCACATCGCACTCTACGCCCTTTCCCATCACGACGAGGTCCCAGAGCTCTCAATAGAAGAACTTGCCCGCGCGTGCAATACATCGCCCGCGACCATCTCACGCTTCTGCAGGCGCGTAAACGGCTCGAGCTTTCGATCGTTCAAAGAGCAAGTTGACGACTTCAACGCTTGGCTCCAGCGTGAGACAACCGAGGCAAGGGCTCATAAGCAAATCGATATACCCTGGTATTTCGATATCGTAGAGACCTCTTTGCTTGAAACAAAACGCCTGCTCACTGAGGATCGACTCGAGCAGGCCGTTGACTGGCTTCTCGATGCGCAAAATGTCTACGTATACGGAAGCTCATTCTCCAATCTCGCCGCCCGCTCACTCTGCGAAAAGCTGAGCCGCGTAAACCGACTGTGCTTCTCATTTGGCTCCGTCAAGGGACAGGAGACGTCACTCTGTCTGCTCCAACCCGACGATCTAACCATCTTTGTATCGTTCTCAGGAAAGACGAGCTATATCTTCAATCTTTACGTTGAGGCCAAGCGGCGAGGTTGCCGCGTTATTTGGATATCGAGCAACATGGCATTCGATAACAACGGGGCGCGTGAGCTCTTGCTACCCGTGAGCACGGAGTCACTCAGCGAGTATTCGACCGCCTTGGTTGAGGGCATGAGTCTACAAAGCGCGGTTAACGCTCTATATATCAGCTGTGCAAATCGACTTCGGGCGCAGCGCTAGCCGCAAACATGCTAGAACTGAAAAGAACGCACCTCACCGTCGCAAGGCGTCCGAATACACGATAGGCAGTGCCAAAAGAGAGCAGCGAGCACGTCATGTACTTGCCCATTCGCCCCAAAACAGCACAGGTCGGCGCCCGATTGAAGAATCGGACGCCGACCTGTATTAATCTTGATCGTGTGGTTGAGTCGTTTACTCCATACCCAGCAGCTCGCGCATCTGAGTTGCGTAGTTAGATGCCATGTTGCCGTAGACAATCTGCACGCCGCCGTTGACATGCACGATGCCACGCGCTTCAAGCTTTTCGGTAAACTCGGCGTCATCAACCACCTTGTCACAGTCATTGAGCTGGATGCGCAGACGGGTGAAACAGGCCTCGACAGACTTAATATTGTTGTCGCCGCCCACTGCCTCAACGATGGCGGGAATGAGGTCGCTGATCACGGTCTTGGGAGCCTTTTCGGCCTCGTCGTCGGACTCTTCCTCGCGGCCAGGGGTCTTAAGGTCCTTCTTAAGAATGATGAACTTGAAGACGAAGTAGTACACCACGAAGTAGATGGGGCCAAGGAACAGGATAACCTGCCAGTTGGAGCCCTTGGCTGCACCCATAATGCCGTTAAAGATCAACGACAAGAGCGGGCCACCGAAGGACGCGGAACCAGCCACGTTGAACTGCAGGACATAGGTCAGTGCATAGGCAAGACCAGCCATGAGAGCGTGGAACACGTAGAGGATGGGCGCGATAAACAGGAAGGAATACTCGAGCGGCTCGGTAATGCCGGAGAGGATGCAAGGCACCACGATGGCGATCATGAGCGCTGCGGTCTTCTTCTTGTTCTTGGGAAGCGCCGTCTTGTAGAAGGCGAGTGCAGCGCCGGGCAGGCCGAACATGGCGAAGATAACCTTGCCGTTCATGACAAAACGGCTGACCTCGATGTTAAACGGCGTGCTGGGAGAGCCCAGGATCGCATTGTAGATATTGATAGCGCCCTGAACGGTCTGGCCGTCGATGGTCTCGACGCCACCGAGCGACGTGAAGAAGAACGGCAAATAGACAAAGTGATGCAGGCCAAAAGGCAGGAGCATGCGTTCGCCGGCACCGTAGACAAATGCACCAAAGGCACCCGTAGTCTTGATGAACTCGGACAGCGCGCCGAGAGCGTTCTGAATAAACGGGAAAACAAAGGACATGACCAATGCGAGGATGCTGCATGAGAGCAGCGTTACCGCCGGAATAAAGCGCGTACCGTTGAAGATGGAGAACACGGCGGGCAGCTCAATCTTGTAGTAACGGTTATGCAACCATGCGACGATTGCGCCCACCAGAAGACCGCCGATAACGCCAGTGTCGAGCGTGGTGATACCGAGAATCGTGCTCTGGCCCGTCGTAAGATTCGCGGGATCGATAACGCCAGTCGCCGTAAGGAACGTGCCCATCACGGAATTCATGCACATGTAGCCCAAAAAGCCACAAAGCGCCGCGGTAGCCTTCTCGGACTTGGCGAAGCCATAGGCGAGACAAATCGAGAAGATAACCGGGATGTTGTTCATAACGATGCCGGCTGCGGCCTTGAGAATCGAAAAGAAAATCGCAAAGCCCGGAGCAGCAAGCCAGGGAACAGCTGCCGTAAGGGTGGGGCTGGTAAAGGCATTGCCAAAGCCCTGGAGGATGCCGGCAATTGGCAGAATCAGCACGGGCGTCATGAGGACTTTGCCCAGGCGCTGGAACTTTGCCAGCAGCTCATCTTTGTTCATGGGATACCCCTCTTAAAGAAACGGGGCGCGCGGCTCTACAATCCACACGCCCCATAACAGTTATCAAGCGATATGGAACTAGTTACTTAAGCTCCGGCCAATAATCCTTGTTCGCCTCGATGAGCTTGTCGAGCACCTTACGAGCCTTCTTAGCATCACCGACCAGACGATTAAGCGTGAGTGCCTGCAAAGCCTTCTCGTAGGAACCCTCCATCCAAGCCTCAACAGTCAGGCGCTCATAGGCGTACTGGTTCTCCATAAGGCCGCGATAGAAGGTACCGATTTTGCCAACAGCATAGGGCTGCGGGCCATTGGCGCCCACGCTTGCCGCGACCTCGACCATGGCGTCATCGGGCATCCCCTCGATAATGCCGTTGTTGGGCACGATGACAATGAAGGTCTTGTTGGTGTTGCGATAAATGGCCGAGGTGATTTCCACGATCATATCGCCATGAGCGTCGTTTTGCACAACCGAGGAGTTCTTTGCGGTGCCGACTTTGGCAACACGCTCGCACTCGGCGAACACGCGCTTCTCACGGCCGTTGATAACCTCATCGGAGCGAGTGTAGTCGGGGTCGAGGTGAGCGACCTTGTACTCGGGATACAGATAGTACTGCAGATAAGTGTTGGGCAGATAGTCGGGGAAGTCCTCGAGCATGTCCTTGACCATGGCGTAGGTATCAAGCCAGGACTGGTCACGCTGCTCGGCATCGGCAGGAAGGAAGCCGTTCTTCTCCGTGTACTCCTTAATCTGCGGGACGAGGTCATGACCCTCTTCATCGTAGATGTGCTTGAACCAACCGAAGTGATTGAGGCCAAAGTACACGGGCTCCGTCTTGCTCATATCGCGACCGAGCAGGCGACCGTAAGAGCGCATGAGGTTGACAGGCTGGTCGCAGATGTTGAGGACGCGATGCTCATCGGGCAGAACGCGCTCGAGACCATATGCCACAATAGCAGCCGGGTTGGTGTAGTTGATAATCCACGCCTCCGGGCTATGAGCGCGAACGTCGTTGACGATCTCAACCATGTCATGCATGGAGCGCATACCGTAAGCCATGCCGCCGGGGCCCACCGTTTCCTGGCCGATGATTCCCATATGCAGCGGAATCTTCTCATCCTTGCTGCGCATCTCGTAGCCGCCGGTACGAATCTGGCAGAGCACAAAGTCAACGTCAGTGTATGCCTCGTCCTTATCGGTGGTGTAACCAAACTCCACACCGGGCTCCTCCTCGGCGAAGAGGATCTTGCCAAACTCGCCGATCGGACGCTGGCGCTCGGCATCGATGTCATAGAGCATCACGCGGTTCAGCGGCAGAATGTCCATGTGCTTGGTCAGGGCTTTAAGAATGCCAGGGCACCACGTGGAGCCGCCGCCAACGATCACAATATTGAGCTTATCCTTCATGTTCCGTCCCTCCAGGGTTGGCTGATCGGTGTTCTCGAAGACCTTGGGCTCCGCGGTTGTCCTCGGCTTGCTTCGTTTCGATTGATATTTTGCGACTTGAGATCATTTGCAAGCCCCTGCGCAGGTCAATGCGAAACGGGGACACATGATTTCGTTCACGACACAGATATGTGTAGGCCGACACGTACGTTTGCCCAGTTCATGGGTAATAGGCAATCTTGACCGATTACCGATTTCTCACCTGGCTACACAAAGCGGTACCATATGTACGGCGAGGTGCGAGGGGCTGAAACATCTTATGAAAGATCAAGAATCTTTTTATGATCATGTGCGGGCTGGCGAGAGCAAGCTCAACGATCTCGAAAGCGAGATCATGCGCTACATCATCGAGCTGCGTGATGATATTGACGATGTCACGCTTAAGAGCGTTGCTGAACGGTTCTTCGTCGCTCCCAATACAATCGTCAGGCTTGCTCATAAGCTTGGCTTCTCGGGGTTTACGGAGCTCAAACAATCGTATTCCGCCTCGCTCGATCGCAATCGATTCACTATCGAGGCACTTCCTCTTGATACCCAGCTCGTACAGACCAAAGATCTGCTTAACGACCGAGTCATCGATTCGGTTGTGAGTCTTATCCAGGACGCCTCGCATATCGTGTTCTTCTGCTCGGGCTTTTCGAAATACCCGTGCCTCGAGATGGCTGAAAAGCTCAAAATAATGGGCAAGAACACCGATACGCTCAGCGAACGCCATGTCATGAGGCATTACGCAGAACTGCTTGGCAAAAACGACCTGGTCTTCAGCGTTTCCGTAAGCGGCGAGACGCAGGTGTCTATTGACGCCACATCGATAGCCAAAACGCGCGGATGCAAGGTCGTCACACTCACCGGCTTTTCTCGAAATTCTCTCTCGAAACTAGCCGACTACCCTATCTACACCGTGCAAAAAGAAATCCGCTTGGGCAGCATGGACCTCGACAGTCGATTAATGTTCTATTACGTTTTCGAATTGATATTTGAGCGCTATTTCAAACTGGCCAGGAAATAAAACTCTGTATGTGCCCGGCTTCGACTCTTTAGCAGCCTCCTATATGAAAGGTATCGTTCTATGCAACGCGTACTGTTTATCTGTCATGGGAATATCTGCAGATTCAGAAAAATGCCTAGCTAGTTAGGATCCCGGCGAACCATATCGCGTACCTTACGACGTTTTTACGACTTTGAGCCCCAATGCGATATTGCCGTGATGGAGAAAAGCAACTCCTTTCGCCTTTCCCCAGTAGCTGAAGAACGGAGAATCGAGCATAAGCATTCCTTTCCGGTCGTCTCAAACCTCTGCAATTTGGAGGGTAAATCGCGAAAGCTAATATCTCAAACACCAGAAAAATCAAGCCGATGACCTCGCTCAACATTCACGACGACCACCATCGCATGCTAGTTACAAGAAGCGGATGCACTAGTATTCTTTCAATCGACTTGCAAACCCCTTCAAGCGTCCAACGCAATGGCGTGCTTTCAGACGCAACGCCTCCTTGCGTCCGCATTATTGCTTTGTTAGACTCTACGGAAGAATTCAGCGCAGGCCCATATGCCAAGCCAGCGCCCCGGAAAGGAAAAGGATTCGTGAAGCTGTAGACGATACATATCGACGCCAATTTGCAAATTGCCATCTATCCAAGAATAAATCTGGCTGCACATTTGTCGTATCGTCTTTTCACTGATCCTCGTATATCCTAAACACTACCTTTGCGAGCATTGCCGTCGACTCATTTTCTTTCAGCTTGACTCGAGTCGACGGGCGTTCACGTTGGTCGGAACGAGCCAATCAGAGCATATGCGGCAAAACGCGGCCTCCCATGCCGAGGAGGCACAATGTCAAGAACCAATTTGAACAGCTCCACCACCCTCGTTCTTTCCCATATTACTTATGCATATCCTGGCAGCGCAATGCCCGCACTCGACAACGTGTCGGCGACATTTGCCCCCGGCTGGCACGGCATCGTCGGAGACAACGGGTGCGGGAAATCAACTTTCGTCCGCATTGCGTGCGGACTTCTGATTCCAGATCGCGGCGTCGTTTCACCGCGTCTCGTCTCCGCATATTGCGCGCAAGAAGCCGGAGTCGAACCGCCCATGCTCTTCGATTTTGCGTGCGACTTCGCCCCGGCGACCACGCACCTCAGAAGGATGCTCCGCATCACCGATGATATGCTCTGGCGTTTCTCCGAGCTCTCCGGTGGCGAGCAGAAGAAAATTCAAATAGCCGTCGCGCTTTGGCAGAATCCCGATCTTCTGGCAATGGATGAACCGACTAACCATGTGGACGCAGAATGCAGAAGGCAGATTTGCAAAGCACTCGCCGAGTACAAGGGTATTGGCCTCCTCGTCTCGCACGACCGTGCGTTGCTCGACTCCTTGGCAAAGGACTGCCTGTGCTTTGAGTCGGGGCACGTCACCATGCGCCCCGGCAACTACTCCCAAGCTCGCTCGCAGGCGAATCTGGAGCGCGAAAGCGCGGCGCGGGCCAAATCGATTGCGCGATCCGAAGAAAAGCGCATGAAGGCTGAGTATATCAGGCGCGTTGAAAACGCCTCACGGTCCGCATCCAAGAGAAGCGCCCGTCATGTCGATCCGAAGGATCACGACGCGAAAGCACGAATCAAACTCGCCATTCTCACTGGCAGAGACGGCGTTGCGGGCAAGCTCGCTTCGCGCATGGACTCCCGAATCCAGCGCGCGCAAGCCGCCGTCGACGCCCACCATGTCGAAAAGCGCTACGAAAGCACCTTGTGGATGGAAGCGCAACCCAGCCCGCGCAAAACACTGATTCACGTCAGCTCAGATCGCATACCGTGCGGCCCGAGGCAATCTTTGCGGGTTCCCGAGATTTATCTGGGAAATACCGATCATCTGGGCATAAGCGGCCCCAACGGAGCGGGGAAAACAACACTGGTCAAGCATATCCTGGAGATATTGGAAGGCCGCAAGGCCACGGGATTGGACATTCGCACGCTGTATATCCCTCAGGAAGTCGACGATTCATCCTCAATTGAATTCCTCTCGGAAATCAAGGACCTGCCCCAAGCCGAACGTGGAGCCCTGCTTTCGATCGTTGCGCAACTCAATTCGGATCCCGAACGAATATTGTCCGGCGAGAACATCAGCCCGGGGGAGCTGCGGAAGCTCATGCTCGCCCGCGGTATACTAGATGCCCCCGAAATCATCGTCATGGACGAACCCACGAATCACCTGGACCTGCACTCGGTGGAGGCACTCGAGCGAGCGCTTTCCGCCTTTCCCGGCGCGCTTGTTTTGGTGAGCCATGACGAGCAGTTCCTCTCGGCCTCATGCCCCCTCCGCTTGGATTTGGCCCCAGAAGAGGAGCACACTATTGGTCAGCCCCTCCTCTAGCGCTCAGGCATGTCTTCTGCAAGCCGCCTTCTTCTGATATCCCCTCCCCCGTTTTGCAAGCAACTCAGCGCAAATGGCCCATCCCCCTCAGCCTGAAGGCTCAGCGACACCAACGATACCGACGATTCAATATCTGGATGTCCATATTTGCCCCATCTGGGTGATTATTAAATTGTGTTTGTTCCGTGATTGAATACTTTGTCATCATTACGCCCTACTTCTTCTCATCAGAGGACGTCGAGAACGACAGGTCCTTGCGAAATAATCCCAGCTCAGAAGCTTATGGCATGATGTGCTCACCGAGTGCTCGATGACGATTGACGAATCGTCGGTAATATCCAATTTTAGGAAAGAGGTGTGTATGACCCGACCGAAGATCATGCGCGGACCGTTTGAATGCGGCTCCATCTCAACAACCAGTACGGCAATGTCGTCTATAAAGGAGTCTTCGGCGAGCATGCCGACTTGTTCTGAACGAGCTGTTCGACATGCCCTGAAGGCCGAAGAGATGTTCTCTCGCGTCATGTATCGCCAGATTCTTTGTGCCCACACGAAGCTCCATGGGGCAATGTTTGGGGACGATGATCTTCATGCCGCAACAAGAAATGTCGAGGAGATCTTGCGCAACGTCCTGCGCCTCTATCTCGATGTCCACGGCGAGCCGCAACGCGGAGTCAGCAAATAATTGGATTGAGAGGAGTTCGAGTATGAGGAAATTGAATCAGTTTATGAAGTTCGATTGGGAAGCTTTTGCGAAAGGCAAGCGTTTCCTTTGTGTCGGAGGTGGTAAATGGGTTGATTAAAACACCAAAGAGCATCGCGGCACCAAGATCGACGTGGTGATCACAACCGATAACACGCAGTATCACCAAAACGAAGGCGAGGTGGTCAGCAATCGTTTCGAGAAGCTTTCCATCAAGGTTTCGAACGATATCGAGATTCCCGTCAATCAGCACGTCATTCCCACCGGCGTGGTCGCAAAGGTTTACGGTGATTATCGCAACCAGTTGTCCATCACGGCGGACGGCATTACCGTCATCCCCGCGAAGGGCTAGGTGATTGTGGTGCGTTACTCCAGTGGCGCACCGGCGATCGTGTATTCGACCCCCAGCGCAAAGCTTTGTGTGCTGGGGGTCGCTTTATTTGCGGTCGCCGCGTGCGTTTATTGCATCGGGCTATTCGTGAACACCATTCTTGCGCCCATCGCCATAGAGCCCAGTACGGTGATGGCGTTTGGCGGCAACCTTACCTCCGCAGCGGCCACTCTTAGCCTCGCTGGGACCATGTTGTTTGCGGGAGGGATCACACATTACGTCATGCTATCTGAATCAACACGGTTGCATGCACGCATTAGGAAGGGGCTCTTTGATCCACGTTACGGGAATCCTCTACACCTGCGAGAAGGCGAGCTTCTTCCCGACATCTCTTGCAAAGAGACGGCTCCTGGACAGTTCGAGCTCGCCATCTCAACCTCATCCTCAACGGCAGAAGAAATATCGAAGATGGGACCTAGCATTAGCTCCCGACTTCGCGGAAGGTTCTCCCGCTACGCCGTCGTACTTGCCGAAGCAGACGTCGCATGCAATCAAGTGACCTTCTTCCTTGAAGATGTGACGTTGCATCGAGAGATCAAGGCATCGCGTGTCGAGGATTTGTGCCCGGCGAACGCCTACGAATTCCGCGTTCAAAACGGCACGAGCATCGACCTCCGCACCTCCGGTTCCATGCTCATCGCTGGAAAGACCACGGGCGTGATCGCCCTCTTGCTCCAAGCCCTGTTGGCTGGTCCTGACGGACACGGATCGCAAGTCCTCATCATAGACCCCAAGCAGGCCGAGCTCTCCCGACTTCCTCGCGTGGTTTCACTGAATGCTGACGGGGACGCTCGCGCAATCCTGTCTGCGTTATCACGGTTCGCCGACAGCATCAAAGAGCGACAGAGCTTCCTCAACGACAGGTCGACAGAGACGGGAGACGCCGTGCACTGGTGGGATGCGGGGCTTCACGTTTCGCTTCTCTTCATGGATGAGTACGTGGCACTCCGCACGCTGTTTCCCAAGCGCGCGAGCAAGGAGGACCCCGATTACTGCCTCGCGACGTTTGATGGGCTGGTGAAGCGCATCGTAACGATGGGGGCGAGCGCGGGCTGCTACGCCATCATCTCGATCGCCGAGGCGTCTGTTGAGGAGGGGGGCTTGCCGTCGATGCTGCGCTCGGCGTGCAGCACCCGCGTCCTCTTCAAGCCGACGCTTCCCGAGGCGCGGCTCATATGGGGCGCGGAACGCCTGCTCGACCTCGGTGCACCTCGCACCTTCTCCCCGGGCGACGCTTGGTTCAGCAGTACGGACGGGGCGCACGACCGCATCGGCTTTGTGCATTTTCCGATCATGGACTTCCCCGTGTACCGCGAGCTTGGGCGGCTCCTTGACCTGTACTTCAGAGAATAACCACCGCGGGGTCCGCTTCGCGCAGCAAAAGCGGACCCCGTCGATTGTTCCATTACTTGAAATTCTGCTCATTTATGCGCCTTGGGGAGCTTGTTATCCCAAGGCGCACCCTCGGGCGCGTTCCAAAATCGTCCCGAAATAGCTCATTTACGAGAAAGGACTCGGAACCATGACCAATTCTCTGCCCATGAAGACCCGCGCGATGATGTACGAGCAGCAGCTCGATCACCTGCCCCGTCTTGTGGACGAAATGTACCGAAGAATCGAAACACTCGCCCCGAAGCGCTATGCGGGCATCGTGCACGACAGCGACACGACGGACGCGGGACGTCCGGCAGCCGCGCATCTTCACGTGATGATGGAGTTCCAGAATCCGCGCTCGCTCAATAGCATCGCGAAGCTCCTTGGAGATAAACCTGAGCGCATCGAGGCTTGGAAGGCAGGTGTGGAAAACGGTTTTTCCTACCTGTGCCACAGAACGGATGGCGCACGATCCAAGCATCAGTACGACCCCAAAATCGTGCGCTCCAATTTCGATTACCCAGCGCTACTTGCTTCTATTGAGTCGCGCGTTGCTCGAACGAGGTCCCATAGCAGCATCAAAGTCCTTCTCGATGACCTTCTCGAAGGTCGTATCGACAAGGAGTCCTTGATCTCTCAGCTCTCCGGATCCGAATATGCCCGGACATAGCGTCAGATCGAAGACGTTTATGCACGCCGCCTTCAGGTTCAGGCCCGGGAATGGCGGGGGTTGATGCTCAAGGGCGAAAGAAGGGTGGAATCAGTTTGGATCTTCGGGCCTGCTGGAACGGGGAAGTCCACCCTCGCAAAGCTCTATGCGAAGCGGAAGGGCGAACCGTTCTTCGTCTCTGGATCTACGAGAGACATCTTTCAGGGGTATGAGGGCAAGCACACGGTGATTCTTGACGAACTTCGTCCCTCATCCATCCCCTACGCCGACCTGCTTCGCATCACGGATCCCTATGCGATGGAGCATGAGGTGATGGCACCGTCCCGATATTCCGACAAAGCGATAGCCGCCGATCTCGTAATCGTCACGACGCCCTACAGCCCCTTGGAATTCTATGGAGAACAGATGCGCCGATCCGCGACTTATCGTCCGCAAAACGATGTCGACGGATTTGGTCAACTTGAGAGGCGCCTCTCCGTCGTTGCGGAGATGCAGACGAGGGAGATCTGTCTCTCTGAGTTTAGGCACGATCTCGACGGATACTGGCCGGTCGAAGGTTCCTCTCGTACAAACCCATATTCGAGTTATGCGCGAGGACTCGCCCCCTCGTCCTGCGCCAACGCTCTTTATAAAGAGCTTCTCGACACCGTTTCGCACTTGACAGCTTAACCAATCGGGCCCCGTGCGATAATCTTGAAATATCGCATCGGGGCTCTTTTCTGAACAGGAAGGAGCCTGCTAGTGACTGTGAGAAAAGACAGCAAAGGGCGAATCCTCAGACGCGGGGAAAGCCAGAGAAAAAACGGCCGTTACTGCTTCAAGTATGTGGATGCAAGAGGTAAAACGCGGAGCGTCTACTCGTGGACCTTGACAACTCATGATCTAACTCCGAAGGGGAAGAAAGCCAGTCCGTGCTTGCGCGCGTTGGAGCATGAGATCCAGCGCGATCTGCTTGATAAGGTCGCGCCGAACAATATGATAGTCTACGAACTCGCATCTCGTTACACTGAAACAAAGACTGCCGTGAAACAATCCACTCGAGCCGCCTACAAGACAATCCTCAATTTTCTTGCTACAGATGAATTCGGCTCGCGACGAATATGCGGTGTCACCTCCCTTGATGCCAAGGAATGGCTCATCAACCTGCAAAAAATCCACGGCAAGCGCTATAGCACAATCCATAGCATCCGTGGTGTTCTGAGACCGGCGTTTCAACTGGCAGAGGAGAACAGCCTGATTCGCCGAAATCCCTTCTATTTCGAGCTCGCAACGATACTGACAAACGACATGGTTACACGCAAGGCCTTGGCCACTAACCAAGAACGCAGATTTCTTGCTTTCGTGGAGGGCGATGAACACTTTCACCGCTATCGTGACGCCATCTACATCCTTCTAAATACGGGCCTGCGCATTTCTGAATTCTGCGGTCTTACCGTCGAAGACCTTGATTTCAAAAACGGAAGCATTCGGGTAAACAAGCAACTTCAGCGGACCAGCAACATGCGATACTACATCGAACGTCCCAAGACGGAGAGCGGGATCCGCTATGTTCCCATGACTCAAGCCGTGACAGAGTGTTTCAGGAGTATCCTTGCGCAACGTCTAAAGCCTTCGAGTGAGCCGGTCGTTGACGGTGTTAGCGGTTTTCTGTTTCTTGATAAAAACGAGATGCCGCGTGTTGCCCTGCACTGGGAGAAGTACTTCCACCACGCGATAGAGAAACATAATCGCATCTACAAGGATGAGCTTCCCAAAATCACACCACATGTCTGCCGACATACCTTCTGCTCGAAGATGGCACGCAGGGGAATGAACCCTGCGAAGCTAAAATGCATCATGGGCCACTCCGACATCAACGTGACTTTTAACACATACACCCATCTTGATTTCGACGACGTCAGAGAGGATATGCTGAAAATTGGATGCAAAGGACGGTCAACATTGTGACAACAAGTCGTAAACCCTCGTTCTTTACGACAATTCTTACGACGCTGGAAAGAAGAATAATCCGCTCATTTATGAATCAATTTGATATTCTGTCCTTGACGAGGGATCAAAAAGCAGTGCGATTATCTGCGAAAACTCTGATATTCGAGAGGTTTTAGCCAATGCGCAAAATCCTATTTGTCTGTCATGGGAACATCTGTCGCTCGACGATGGCTGAGTCGGTGTTTGCCGAGCTGGTGCGCCGTGCTGGGCGCGAGGCGGAGTTCGTCATTGATTCTGCCGCGACCTCGACCGAGGAGATTGGCAACCCTCCGCATCATGGCACCGTCGCCAAGCTGCGCGAGGTCGGGATTCCCGTCGTTGCGCACCGCGCGCGCCAGGTTCGTCGCGCGGAGTATGGTGACTGGGACCACATCGTCTATATGGATGCCGAGAACGCGCGCGGCCTGCGTCGCATCTTCGGCGACGATGCCGACGGCAAGATTTCGCGGCTGCTGGATTGGACCGATCGCCCCGGCGACGTCGCCGATCCCTGGTACACCGGCAACTTCGATGCCACCTACCGCGATGTGCTCGCCGGCTGCACGGCCATGCTCGAGCAACTGTAGGCGCCCGGGCGGCGCGGATGCGTGAGCCACGCCATCGGCATAAAATGAGCGTGGATAATCTCCCGCATACAAATTGAGCGTGGATAATCTCCCACTTTGAACGCAAAACGGCGCTCTAAACGGGAGATTATCCACGCTCATTATCTTGGTGGGAGAAAATCCACGCTCGATTACTCGTCGACGATCTCGGCGAGCCAGACGTTCAACGTATCGACCTCGGGGCAGCAGAACTTTGCCGTACCGGGCTCGTTGCCGGGCACGGTTCCGCCGTAGCGCAGGATGTCGATATAGGGAAAGCCCACATGGCAGGCCATGGAGCACATCTTGCCGCGATCGCGGTCGAAGTCGAAGACGTCGCCGGGCTTGTGGCCATGGTGGCAGCGGCACGTGCCCAGCTGGTCCACGCAGCTAATGCGGATACGTGGGCGCTTGCCGCGTGGCGCGCCGAGCGACTTGCCCTCGCTCGCGGGCTCGGGGCCGCTTTCGCTGGCGCTACTCATGGTCGATCACATCCAGGCAGGCCTCGATGGGCAGGCCGGCAGACTTGTCCTCCTGGTCAGCGTTGCGCTCGATAAGCTCGGCCACCACACGCATGGCATCGGCCGTTGCGTGCTGCAGGCTCCAGCCAGCCATAACGCGACCGACGAGCACCGCCGAGAACGTGTCACCGGTGCCCGGGAAATAGACCGGGATCAGGTCGAAGGGAATCGTGAAGTACTCCCCCGCCACGTGGTCGTAACCGATGACGGCGTTCGTGCCGTCGACCACAGCGCTCGTAATGACCACCGACTTGGCGCCCAGCGCGCGCATGGCGTCCACAAGGGCGTGGGCCTCGTCAGGCGTGATTTGCTCGGCAATGGGCGTGTCGGTGAGCAGGCACGCCTCGGTATAGTTGGGCACCGCATAGTCGGCGCACTCGAGCAGATGCCTCATGAGACCGATCGTGGACTCGGGCACACCGGCGTAAAGTTTGCCGTTGTCGCCCATGATGGGGTCGACGAATACCTTGGTGCCCTTTTGCGCGCGGCGGTGGCAAAAGTCTGAGATGATGCGCGTCTCTTCTTCGGTCACGATAAAGCCAGTGGAGATGGCGTCGAACTCAAAGCCGAGCTCTTCCCAGATGGCGAGACTCTGACGCACGTACTCCGTGGTGTCGTGGATGTAGAACTTGGGGTAGTTGAGCGTATCGGACACAAGCGCCGTCGGCAGGTTATGGATACGGTAACCCATGTGCGACAGCACCGGCAGCATGGCGGAAAGCGCGACCTTGCCGTATCCGCACATATCGTTGATCAGCAGCAGCTGAGTGTTCTTCATGAGTGTCCCCCTTGGGTCGGGCGCGGCGCGGCGGCGCCACAGTGCGACTAAGTGTAGCGCAGGGAACGCTACGGACGAAAGCTTGCGCCGTGGAGGACAGTTTGTTGCGGAAAGGTTTCGGAAACGAGGGGCTAGCCTGCTTCATTGCGGCCCATTCGCCGCCACTCATTCAGTGCCATTTCAAAACTACACCGGATTACGGGGCTGAACCTGAATGAGTCAACCACACCCTCTATTTTCAAATCATAGCAAGCCTTCTACCTGCGGTTTTCTTTTTACCAATTTCGGTATGGTCGACAATCCGCAGTTCAGCCCCGTAATCCGGCATAGTTTTGAAGTTAGTCATTGGGGACGTTCTTAAATGACTAGTCAAACAAGAACGTCCCCAACGACTACCCCGATGTTTTGCGGCGCCGTAACTAAATAAGTTTGGTACCTTGACATTCTTGTGTGGCACTCCTAGATTAGTTAGGCACAAAACAATTCCACTACCTAACTAAAGAAAGGAGCGATACGAATTCATGTGCGATGAACCCCTTAACCTTCGCCCGCATGAGCCCGGCGGCGATCCTTCGGAGCCGGCAGACGTGCCCGAAGCAGTTAACGGCGAAGACAAGCTCGCCAAGCGCATCCTGAGCGGCCTGGGTTTTTGCGGCCATTACATGCATTTTCATGGCGGAGGCGTGTCCGGCAAGGCGCCCATCATCTGCCTGCTGGCCAAGCAGCCCGGCGGCGAGATGTCGCAGCAGGAACTCGGCATGCACTTTGACCTCAAGCCGGGGTCGCTTTCCGAGATCCTGTCCAAGCTCGAGCTCAACGGCCTCATTGAACGCAGCCGTAACCCCAAGGATCGACGGCAACTCACCATTCGTCTGACCGAAACCGGCCGGGAAAACGCCCGCATCGACCAGGCGGCCCGCATCCGCTTTAGAGAACGGGCCTTTAGCGCGCTCACCCATGACGAGCGCGAGGACCTCGCCGAAATGCTCGAGAAAATCCGTGTAACCTGGGAGGAACTGGATGATTAAAACCCTCATGGGAAGCATCCGCGACTATATGAAAGTCACCGTTGCCACGCCGCTGCTCGTGCTTGGCGAGGTGCTCTGCGAGATGCTGATTCCTTTTATCACCGCCAACCTGATCGACGCCATCAAAGACGGTGCCACCGTAGCCGAGATGCTTCCCACCGCAGGCTTTTTGGTGCTCATCGCGCTGACGTCGCTTGCTTTTGGCGCCGCTGCCGGCGTCACCTGCAGCCATGCGAGCTGCGGGTTCGCCAAGAACCTGCGTCACGACCTGTTCTACAAGATCCAGACGTTCAGCTTTGCCAACATCGATGAGTTCTCGAGCTCCTCGCTCGTCACGCGCCTGACCACCGATATCAACAACGTGCAGCAGGCCTTTATGATGATCATCCGTATCGCCGTGCGCGCGCCGCTGGTATTGATCTTCGCCTTTACCATGGCGTTTATCATGGGCGGCAGCGTTGCCATGGTCTACCTGGTCATCATTCCGCTGCTGGGCTTTGGGCTGTTCTTTATCATCTTTAAGGTGCGCCCCATCTTCTCGCGCGTGTTCCACAAGTACGACGCCCTTAACGAGTCCGTCGAGGAAAACGTCACCGGCATGCGCGTGGTTAAGAGCTACGTGCGCGAAGACTTTGAGAAGGAGAAGTTCGCGACCGCCGCACGCGACGTCCAGATGGACTTCACCCGCGCAGAGAAGCTGCTCGCCTTTAACAACCCCATGATGAACATCTGCGTCAACGGCGCATTTGTCGTCATCATCTACCTGGGCTCCAAGCTCATCATCACGAGCCAGGGTACGCTGTTCGACGTGGGCCAGCTCTCTTCGATCTTTACCTATGGCTTCCAGATCCTCATGAGCCTGATGCAGCTGTCGATGATCTTTGTCATGGTGACCATGGCCGACGAATCGGCACACCGCATTACCGAGGTGCTGGCCGCCGAGCCCACGATCGCCGATCCCGCCGAACCCGTGCTCGAGGTGGCCGACGGCTCCATCGACTTTGACCACGTGAGCTTTAAGTATTCTGCGCATGCGAAGCGCCAGGCGCTCGACGATATCGACCTGCACATTAAGAGCGGCGAGACCATCGGCATCATCGGCGGCACCGGCTCGGCCAAGTCCACGCTCGTAAACCTCATCGCCCGCCTGTACGACGCCACCGAGGGCACCGTGCGCGTGGGCGGCATGGACGTGCGCGACTACGACTTGGACGCCCTGCGCCACCAGGTCGCCATGGTGCTGCAGAAAAACGTGCTGTTTAGCGGCACCATCGCCGAGAATCTGCGCTGGGGCGACCCGAACGCCACCGACGAGGAGGTCCGCGAGGCAGCACATCTGGCCTGCGCCGATGAATTTGTCGACGGCTTCCCCAAGGGCTACGACACCTGGATCGAGCAGGGCGGCTCCAATGTCTCGGGCGGTCAGAAGCAGCGCCTGTGCATTGCGCGTGCCCTGCTGCGTCGCCCCAAGATCTTGATCCTGGACGACTCCACCAGCGCCGTCGACACCAAGACCGACGCCAAGATCCGCGCAGGGTTGGCAAGCTATCTGCCCAACACGACCAAGCTCATCATCGCCCAGCGCATCAGCTCCGTGCAGGACGCAGACCGCATCATCGTCATGGAGGGCGGCCGTATCGCGCAGATCGGCAACCATGACGAGCTGCTCAAGACGAGCGAGATCTACCGCGAGACCTTTACCTCGCAAAACAAGATGTCTGCCGAAGGCGAAGGGGCCGTCGAAGCCGGCACCGAGGCATCCGTAACGCAAGCTCAGAACCAGGAAGGAGGCGAGGCACATGAGTAAGGCAACGACCGCCGAGCGCGCGCTCAACCGCAAGGGCGGCACCATGTCGCGCCTCATCAAGACGCTTTTTGGCTTCTACCCCGCGCTTTTGCCCCTCGTCGTCGCCGGCGTGGTGCTCTGCGCCATCATCAACTCCATCGGCGCGACCTTCCTTCAGAGCGCCCTGCAGATCATTAGCGAATCGTGGCAGTCGGGCGACTGGGAAGCCGCACAGCCCAAGATTGCACAGCTCGTGACCACCCTCGCCTGCATCTACGGCGTCGGCATCCTGTCCTCGCTCTTCTGGAACCGCGCCATGGCCATCGTCACGCAGGGCTCGCTGGAGAAGCTGCGCGAGAAGATGTTCAACCGCATGCAGGACCTGCCGATCCGCTACTTCGACACGCACCAGCGCGGCGACATCATGAGCCACTACACCAACGACATCGACACGCTGCGCCAGATGATCAGCCAGTCGCTGCCCAACCTGCTCATGACGACCATCGTCATCGTCACGGTGTTCTTTATCATGCTGTACTACAGCGTTTGGATGTGCCTGGTCATTGTGGCGGGCGTCGCCTTTATGACCTTTATGACCAAGCTGCTCGGCTCCAACTCCGCGCGCTTCTTCATTGCGCAGCAGACCGAGCTCGGCGTGGTCGAGGGTCATATCGAGGAAGTCATGAACGGCCAGAAGGTCGTCAAGGCATTCTGCCACGAGTCTGCCGCCGAGGCCGATTTTGACGAGCGCAACGAAAAGCTCTTCGAGGTCTCGCAGAAGGCCAACATGTACGCCAACATCCTCATGCCTATCCTTATGAACCTGGGCAACCTGCTCTACGTGCTGGTCGCACTGGCAGGCGGCATTTTCCTGGCGCTGGGCGTGCCCAACCTGAGCATCTCGGGCATGACACTGTCCATCGCCGTCGTGGTGCCGTTCCTCAACATGACCAAGCAATTCTGCGGACAGATCGGTCAGATCTCGCAGCAGATCAACGCCGTGGTCATGGGCCTCGCCGGCGCCGACCGCATCTTTGAGCTCATCGACGAGAAGCCCGAGACCGACGAAGGCTACGTGACGCTCGTCAACGCGCAGGTGAACCCCGATACCTGGCAGCTCGAGGAGGCCGACCACCACACCGGCATGTGGGCGTGGAAGCATCCGCACCGCGCGACCGGCGAGATCGAGTACGTACCGCTGCGCGGCGACCTGGTCATGGACAACGTCGACTTTGGCTACACGCCCGACCACGAGGTGCTGCACGGCGTGTCTGTGTTTGCTAAGCCGGGCCAGAAGGTCGCGTTTGTCGGTGCCACCGGTGCCGGCAAGACGACCATCACCAACCTCATCAACCGTTTCTATGACATCGCCGATGGCAAGATCCGCTACGACGGCATCAACGTCAACAAGATCCGCAAGGCCGATCTGCGCCGCTCGCTGGGCGTGGTGCTGCAGGACGTGAACCTGTTCACCGGCACCGTGATGGATAACATCCGCTACGGCAACCTGGACGCCACCGACGAGGAGTGCATCGCGGCGGCCAAGCTCGCGGGCGCGGACGACTTTATCACCCGCCTGCCCGACGGCTACGACACCATGCTCACCGGCAACGGCGCACAGCTGTCGCAGGGCCAGCGCCAGCTGATTTCGATTGCACGCGCCGCCGTCGCCGATCCGCCGGCAATGATTCTGGATGAGGCCACATCGAGCATCGATACCCGCACCGAGGCCATCGTGCAGGCAGGCATGGACAAGCTCATGGAGGGTCGCACGACGTTTGTCATCGCACACCGCCTGAGCACCGTGCGCAACTCCGACGCGATCATCTGCCTGGACCACGGCCGCATCATCGAGCGCGGCAACCACGACGAGCTGATCGCCAAGCGCGGCTACTACTATCAGCTCTACACTGGAGCGTTTGAGCTGGAGTAGGACCGGTTACTGACGGAGGGCGCCCCGGGGGCGGCGGGGTAATTCCTCCGCGCGCAGTTTCGCAGCGAAGCGAGAATGTTTGAGCATGGGATGATATATAGGCGGGCCGGGCCGGTCAGCGGACAGTACGTAAACGACTAAGCGACGCCGCTAGAACCGAAACCGCCGGCTCCTCGGTCGGTTTTGTCTAGTTCTTCTACTTCTACTAGGTTGACCGTGGGGACTTCTTGGATGACGAGTTGGGCTATGCGGTCGCCTTTGTTGATTTGGATGTCGTTGGTGGGATCCAGGTTGATGAGGATAACCTTGAGTTCTCCTCGGTAGTGGGCGTCGATGAGGCCCGGCGTGTTAACTATAGACAGGCCCTGCTTGATGGCCAAGCCGCTACGGGGCTGGACAAAGCCGGCGTAGCCATCGGGCAGGGCGATAGCCAGCCCAGTAGAGACCAGACGGCGTTCGAAGGGCTTCAGGACGCAGTCCTCGTTGGAGCGCAAATCCAAGCCGGCATCGGTGGGATGGGCGTATTTGGGAAGCTCGACGGTGGGGTCGAGACGCTTTATGTTGACGGTAATGTTGGACATGGAATCACCTTAACTTGTCGAGCTCTTGCAGAAACTCATCGACGTCTTTGAAATCACGGTAGACCGAGGCAAAGCGGATGTACGCCACCTTGTCGATCTTGGCCAAGCGTTTGAGCACCATATCACCCAACTCATGCGACGTGACGGCCGTAAGCGTGCGAGAGCGCAGCTCGACCTCGATGTCGTCGATAAGCTCATTGAGCTTCTTAGTGTCGATATCACGCTTGATGGTGGCGCGCATCAAGCCGACGAGCAGCTTATTGCGATCGAACCGCTGCTTAGTTCCGTCCGACTTAATGACCTCAATTGGGTCTTCACATCGCTCGAACGTTGTAAAGCGGTAGTTACACGAGCAACATTCGCGACGGCGCTTAATGGTGTTATTTGACTCCTGCATACGGGAATCAACGACGCGGGTATGTGCCTTGCCGCATTTGGGACAGCGCATGGTACCTCCTCTTAAACGATAACAAGGGTACCATGCGCAGCGCGATAATGATTACGAACGAGCAGGAACCTTAAGATGCGCACCGGCGGCGAGCGAACCATGCTCCAGATGATTGACGTTACGGATCATGTCGGAAGTCTCTTGCGTGGAAAGGCCTTCGATTGGATATTCCTCGGCAAGCGACCAAAGAGAATCACCAGGCTGAACGCGAATGGTCTCGTAGGTAACGTTGGAAACGGACTCAGCATACGCGGCGTGACGAGTGCTAAAGATAGACGTAGCAAGGACAAAGAAGAGCGTAAGCGCAACGGCAACGGCGACAATCGTCGAAACCTTCAGGGTGGCGCGGGTAGGCGCGCCTACAGTCTGCTGAATGCGAGCAGGCTGTACTGTCAGAGGCTGAAAGCCGGAGCGGCCACCCTGAACAATCGTAAAAGAGGGTTCTGCAGGCGTCTCGAGCTTAAGGGCGAGGTTTCCCTGGACCATATTCGTTGCATTCATCATGTTCTCCTCTCACGTGTTTTGCTGAGAACAGTTTTATCAAGCCGCGCGGACAAAAATGTCTGGCGCGGGAACGAATGTTCGGTTATTATTATCTTCGAACAGTTGTTCCTGTCAAGCAAAAATCGAACATTTGTTTGACATGGGTAGAGAGGATGCCCTGATGGCTCGCAAAATTACCAAGCGTCAGCAGCAAATTTACGACTTCATCAAGGAATATCAGCAGGAGAAGGGTTATCCGCCCAGCGTGCGCGAGATGGCTTCTGCCGTGGGCCTTTCCTCCCCCAGCACCGTGCACGCTCATCTCTCTGCCCTGGAGGCGCGCGGACTACTCAAGCGCGATGCCACCAAACCGCGCGCCCTGGAACTCTTTAACGAAGACGGTTCCTCTGTCTCGATTTCTAAATCTGACGAGCCCACCGCATCTCGCGGGACGGTCTCGCTACCGCTCGTTGGTCGTGTCGCGGCTGGGATCCCCATTCTGGCCGAGCAGAATATCGAAGACACTTTTACCATCCCGACCGAAATCGCCACTGATCAAGGTTCATTTATCCTTGAGGTGCATGGGAACTCAATGATCAATGTCGGCATCTTCAATGGCGATTACATCATCGTCCGCGAACAAAAGAGTGCCATGAACGGCGAAATTGTCGTGGCCATGATTGATGGTTCAGCGACCGTCAAGACGTTCTACAAGGAGCAGGGACGCGTACGCCTGCAGCCTGAGAATGACTCCATGGAGCCTATCTATGCAACGAATCCCGTTATCCTGGGCAAAGTCGTCGGCTTGATGCGCCGGTTCTCGTAATGCAAAAACGCATCACCATCTTTGACACCGTCCGCGGGTTTACGATGATTTCAATGGCAGGTTTTCACGCTTGCTACGATCTCGCGTATCTGTACGACTGGGATATGCCCTGGTTTACCCAGACTGTCTTTCAAGACATCTGGCGCGCCAGCATCAGCTGGGTATTTTTGTTTATCGCGGGTTGGATGTGCACGCTCTCACGCAACAACGCTAAACGAGCGGCCAAGTACGCTGCCGCAGCTTTGGTCGTCTGGATCGCAACAACGCTCGTATCGGTCGACGATTCAGTGAACTTTGGCATCATTTATTGCATGGCAGCGTGTACCGCTGTGGTTGCACTAACCCGTCCGCTACTCCAAAAATTACCGGGCTCGTGGGGCATCGCAGCGTGCCTTGTTCTTTTTGCCCTAACTTGGGGCATTCCAAAAGCGGTCTACCCACTCCCCTACCTGGCATGGCTAGGATTTCCGGGCCCGGGTTTTGTATCGGGAGACTACTATCCACTCATTCCGTTTGTCTTTATGTACCTTGCCGGCTTTTTTGCTGCCCAGGTAGCACAAGCATCAAGCCTCGAAGCGCCAGAATGGGCATACGCGAATCCCATCCCGACGCTCACAGTCCTTGGTCGGCATGCCTTACCGTTCTACCTGCTTCATCAGCCTGTCATTCTAGGCGTACTAGAACTCATTTATTCCGTACGATAACGCTCGAGCCGCGGTGCAATACGAGTCGGCAGTTTCGCCACAATACGAACGCCATCCTCAAGATATTCCTCATGCAAAAGGGTCCCCTGCTCATGCACCAGCGTGATGAGGGTTCCTTCGCGATAGGGAATGTCGGCGGAAAGCAGCACATCGGTGGCGGCCGCCTCGCGAGCAATGCGATCGACGAGATCGTCGAGCCCCTCGCCCGTTTGGGCCGAAAACAGAACGGCCTCGGGATAGCGACGACGGAAACTCAATCGATCAACGCTGTCGAGAAGATCGATTTTATTGAATACGGTCAGCGTCAAACGCTCTCCGGCGCCGATCTCATCAAGCACGCGGTCGACAGCCTCAAGCTGCCGCTCATAGTCCTCGTCAGACGCGTCTACGACTTTGAGAATTAGATCGGCACCCAACACCTCGGACAGCGTCGATTTAAAGGCATCGACCAGACCATGCGGCAGTTTTTGAATAAAGCCGACGGTATCGGTGATCGTCATGCCGCGACCGCCGGGCAAGCGATACGAACGCGTCGTCGGGTCGAGCGTAGCAAACAGCTTGTCCTGCGAAAGTACCGTAGAGCCGGTCAGACGATTGAGCAACGTCGATTTACCGGCATTGGTATAACCGGCTAACGCGACACGAAATGCCGGTGACTCAATGCGACTCTTGGATTGAATATCGCGACGCTGTTCAACCTGCCTGAGCTCACGACGAAGTGCGGCGATCTTATTACGAATGAGGCGACGGTCGACCTCGAGCTGACTTTCGCCCTGACCAAAGCGTGAGCCGATGCCGCCGCGCGTCTGTTCCTTGGCGAGATGACTCCACATGCCACGCAGACGAGGTAACAGATATTGAAGCTGTGCCAGCTGTACCTGTAGGCGTCCCTCACGCGTCTGAGCATGCAGACCAAAGATATCCAAAATCAGTGCCGTACGATCGATAATCTTTACCGGCTCGCCCACGGCTTTCTCCAAATAGGACTGCTGCGAGGGCGTCAGGTCGTCATCAAAAATAACGACATCGGCATCCATGCGATGCACCAGGCCGCAAAGCTCCTCTACTTTACCGGAACCGATAAACGATTTGGGATACGGCTTTACCAAACGCTGAGACAAGCGAGCCACGCACTGGGCACCAGCCGTGTGGGCAAGGCGCTCCAGCTCATCGAGCGAGCGATTGAGCGGCCATGCATTGTCGCGCCACTCAACACCAACTAAAATGGCACGCTCGGGCTCGGGTGCCGTGGGAACAAGGGGGAAACGGGCCATTAGGCAGCCTCAATACGATGCAGGATATCCTCAACGACCTCATCGATCGTACATTCATCCATATCAAACCACACGATACGGTCATCGCGCTTAAACCACGAAAGCTGACGCTTGGCATAACGACGCGAACGCATCTTAATGAGTTCGCGGGCCTCATCCATGCTCATCATGCCATTGAAAACATCGATGATCTCTTTATAACCAATTGCCTGCATCGACGTCAGGGCATCTCCCAGCCCCTGGTCCATAAGACCGCGGACCTCATCGACAAGACCCTGCTCAAACATCAGATCGACGCGCAGATTAATGCGCTCGTAGAGCACCTCGCGATTACGCGTCAGACCAAACCATAGGGCATGATAATGCTCGCGCGGAACACTAAACTGACTTTTTTGCTGTGCATAGGAGATACCATCATCATGCATCTCGAGCGCACGAATCACACGGCGCACGTTATGGGGATGAATAACAGCAGCCGATTCTGGATCGCGCTCGGCAAGCAGGGCATGCAGTTCTTCCTCGCCAATACGCTCGGCAAGCTCCTGATAGCCCGCACGGCGATCGTCCTCAAGTTCACCCGAGGGAAAGTCCATCTCATCGAGGGCTGCCTTGAGATATAGCCCCGTACCTCCGCAAAAAACCGGCAGGCAACCCGAACCAAGGAGACGTTCAACATGAGCGCGAGCGTCAGCCTGATAAAGCGCAGCAGAATATGCCACACCCGGCTCTACAATGTCGACGAGCCGCAGCGGCGCCGTACACTCATCGGGCGCCATCTTTGCGGTACCGATGTCCATGCCGCGATAGATTTGCATCGCATCGCACGACAGCACTTCGGACGAAAGACGAGCTGCCAAACAGTCGGCAACATCGCTCTTACCAACCGCCGTCGGACCGACGATCGCAACGGCGGAAAGATCTGCCCCGGGAGCAACCATTAGCGCGGCTCACCCACAACGGAGCCGGACAAATACCAGGTCTTGGCAACATCAACGTCGACATCAACGATCTTGCCAACAAGCTGATCGATGCTGTAACCCAAGGGGATAGGCGCATGCACAGTCTGATTCTTGGGACTCTTGCCCAGCAGGACCGCGTCGTTCTTTTTACTCGTTCCCTCAATGAGCGCCGGCACAACGGTGTGCAGCTCACCCTGGTTATACTCGTGTGCCGTGGTCTCGATAACCTTAACCAGGCGGTTGAAACGCTCAAGAATAACCTCATGCGGCGTAGGATCGTCAATCTCGGCGGCCGGGGTACCGGCGCGCTTGGAATAGATGAAGGTATAGGCCTGAGCATAGCGGACCGTCTCGGCAAGTGAGAGCGTCTGCTCAAAGTCTTCTTCAGTCTCGCCCGGGAAGCCAACGATAATGTCGGTCGAGAGCGCGATGTCGGGCATGCGGTTGCGAATGCGATCGACCAGGCCCAGATAGTCCTCGCGTGTATAACGGCGATTCATCTCTTTGAGGATCCGCGTCGAACCTGACTGGACGGCCAGGTGCAGCTGCGGCATAACGGTAGGCGTCTCGGCCATGGCGTCGATGGTCTCGGGCAGCAGGTCCTTGGGATGTGAAGACGTAAAGAAGATGCGCTCCACACCCGTATCGCCCACGGCACGCAACAGATCGGCAAAACGCGGCTTGCCAAACAGATCGCGACCATATGAGTTAACGTTTTGGCCCAGCAGCGTAATCTCACGCACGCCTTGGCGTACCAAACCGGTCACCTCGTCGACAATCTCCTCGAAGGGGCGGCTCTTCTCGCGACCGCGAACGTACGGCACGATGCAATAGGTGCAGAAATTATTGCAGCCCGTCATGATGGGCACCCAGGCGTGATACTGGGTCTCGCGATGCCACGGCATGCTCATGGCGTCCGTATCCTCATGCTCATTGGTGCGGATATGACGCTTGCCGTCAAGGAACGCCTCGGCAATGAGCTCGGCCACATACGCGATGGAATGTGTACCGAAGATGACGTTGACGTTATCGACGTTGGTGAGCAGGCCCTCGCCATCGCGCTGCGCGATGCAACCGCCAACGGCAACCACGCGCTTGCCCGAAGGCGAAGGCGGCAGGCTTTTGCAGGAATTGCACTGACCGTACAGGCGAGTATCGGCGGCCTCGCGCACGCAGCACGTCATGAAGACAACGATATCGGCATGCGCAGGATCGAGCGCCATGAGGCAGCCATATGAATCAAGCAGACCGCTCACACGCTCGGAGTCGTGCTGATTCATCTGGCAGCCAAAGGTGCGGATAAAGTAGGTTTTACCGGTAAGAATATCGCGTACGGAACGCTGGTCCATGTGCATAAGTCCTAACGATGGGGAGCTAAACAAGGCAATCAGAAGCTATGCCACAGGCTTAACATCATCCATGACGACGTTATCCATAGCAGCTCGATTGATCTGGTGAACGTAGATAGAAAGGCGGATGGCCGTGCGCGACTCCCCGTTAATGAGGATGTCGGAGAACACAGGCGCGCAGGAAATATCAAAACCGGTTGGGATCAAAAAACCGCGCGCGATAGCCACGGCCTTAATGGCCTGGTTGACCGCACCGGCGCCGACACACTGAATGTTGACGGGTACACCATCCTTGACCATGCCGGCGATGGCGCCGGCAACGGACGCGGGCGATGATTTGCTTGATACCTTCAGGCAATCCATGAAGAAACTCCTGCGTTTAAAAGTACGTTTTAACTGCAATAACTGTATCGTACCGAGTGGACTCGGTAAAGGCACTATTCCTCTTTGGCAAGATCGAAGGTCACGGTGATTCGATCACGCGAAACGCGAATCTTTGGGTCGCCGCAAAGGTTGAGATAGTACCGGGCGGCAAGGTCATTAAAGTCGCGCTCCACAGCACGCGAAAACTGCGCCATATCATCCTTGGCAATACGTAGCCCGCGACGATCCTTTGCGAGATCGACAGGAGCCGGCGCATGCGAGGACGAATCACGCTCGCGCAGCAGACGCGCGGTCACACCGCGAACGGGCTTAATCTGCCCTGCCAAAATGCGATGAGCCGTGCGCTCGGACATCTCAAGACCCAAACCCGCACAGATACGGATAAAGTCCTCGGCATCAGAAGCAAGGCCTAAACGATCGATAACCGGAAGCTCGCTCTCGTCATCAATGAACAAGAGACGAGACGTATCAAGCCGACCTGACGCCTGAGCATAAAGGGTCGCGGCAATCTCAGACGGAGAGCCCAGATAGACATCGCAACCACGCAACTCCTCGAGCGCAAACTCACAAGCAGCGCGAATAATATTATGCGGACCGCGAGCACAGACGTAACGCCCGTCCTCATCCTTGACGGCCTGGGGCCAGCTGGACTGATCGGCACGCTCACTGAGGCGGTCGGCTGCGACGCTCACCTTGAAGGCTGAACCAAGATCGACGCCGGACGTGACCACACGGGCCTCGTCGGTGTTCTGCTTGATCGAAAACAATGCCATGCCACGACCGTGAACGCCCCAACGGTCCATCTTCATGCTCTCGAGCTTGGAGGTAACGCGGGCATCGAAGATTCGCTCTTGCATATCCTGCGGAACGCCCGAACCGTTATCCAGAAAGACAAGCGTGCGGACGCCATCTTCCTTGGTCGTGGCGAGATAGACCTTGTCGGCGCCGGCATCTCGAGCATTGCGGAGCATTTCTATGACGATATCCTCGACATGCTGAATGTCGTGTTTTGCCTGGCGCCGCTCAGCCTCCGAAACGCGGAGGCGGACATACCCCTCGCCAAGGTTCTCCTCGACGCGAAGGTTGCCCTCCCCCGACATCGACGCGATAAATGAGATGAGCTCGTTCGCGTCGCTCATGTTATTTTGCGATATCGACAGCGCGGCTCTCGCGAATCACGACGACGCGCACCTGACCGGGATACTCCATCTCTTCCTCGATCTGATGGGCGATATCGTGAGCCAGAACCGTGGACTGGGCATCGGAGATCTTGTCCGGCTGAACCATGACGTGGACCTCACGACCAGCCTGCATGGCATAGGTACGCTCGACGCCGTCATGGGAGTTGGCGATCTCCTCGAGCTTCTCAAGACGCTTGATGTAGTTCTCGGCAGACTCGCGACGGGCACCGGGGCGAGAGGCAGAGACAGCATCGGCGGCCTGTACCAGGACATCGAGCACCGTGTTGGGGTCGACATCGGCATGGTGAGCCTCGATAGCATGGACGATAACGGGCTTCTCGCCATAACGACGGGCAAGCTCGGCGCCGATAACGGCATGCGGGCCCTCGACGTCGTGGTCGATTGCCTTGCCCAGGTCATGCAGCAGGCCGGCGCGCTTAGCGGTCACAACGTCCAGGCCAAGCTCGGAAGCCATCACGCCACACAGATCAGAGACCTCGAGAGAGTGCTGAAGCACGTTCTGACCAAACGAGGTACGGTAGCGCAGGGCACCAAGGGTCTTGACGATCTCAGGGTGTAGGTCGTGGATGCCGGTATCGAAGGCAGCCTGCTCGCCAGCCTCGCGCACGCGCTGCTGAACCAGGTCGGCAGCCTTGTAGTACATCTCCTCGATGCGGGCAGGGTGAATGCGGCCGTCGGCGATGAGGTTCTCGAGGGCGACACGGGCGGTCTCACGACGAACTGGGTCGAAGCTCGAAAGAACGACGGTCTCGGGCGTGTCGTCGATCACGAGGTTGACGCCGGAAACCTGCTCAAAGGTCCGGATGTTGCGACCCTCGCGACCAATGATGCGGCCCTTGAGGTCATCAGAGGGAATATGCACGGAGGTAACGGTAACCTCGGCAGTGTGGTCGGCAGCGCAGCGCTGAATCGCCAGGGACAAGATCTCCTGGGCAGTCTTGTGGCACTCGGCGCGAACCTGCTGCTCGGACTCGCGAATGATCGTGGCGGCCTCGTGGGTGACCTCGCCGCGAACCTTATCGAGAAGCTCCTTGTGGGCGTCCTCGCGGGTAAGGTCGGCGATTCGCTCGAGCTCGGAGGTCTGCTTTGCGCAGAGCTCCTCGAGCTCACGGGAGCGTTTCTCGACCTGACCGGCCTGGCTGGACAGCTGGTGCTCGCGCTTGTCGAGAGCGTCGTTGCGGCGGTCGAGGGATTCCTCGCGCTGCATCACGCGGTTCTCGAGCGTACGAATCTCGTTCTTACGCTGCTTGTCCTCGGCCTCGGCAGCTTGCTTGTTCTTGATGATTTCTTCCTTGGCCTCAAGCAGAGCCTCTTTTTTGAGGGTCTCGGCCTGACGCTTTGCATCACCGATCAAGGACTCAGCCTGTGCATGTGCCGACTGGATCTTTTCGTCGGCCTCGTGAAGACTACCCTGCTTGGCGGTGCGCATGTAGGCAATGGCGGCGATGGCACCCAAAACGATGCCAACGAGCGCTGCGATGATAGGCATGCTCACTCCTTTTGATGGATTCGTTACACAACAATGCGAACCGTCCTTACGAACGGCTCGCGACATTTGAGTAATATGGGCGCAGCTTATGCGGGTCGGATACAGATAAACATATAAACAAACTCATCACAGATGAGCACATATCACAAAGCAAATGACAGTGTTTATCGTACGTTGAACCACAACAACTGTCAAATAAATAGCCCCAGTACGGCGGCTAAAACAAGGTGAACGGCAGGGCCACAAAACGCATACGCTTAAAGCGCACATTCCTAGCATTCGGCATCGAGACGCGCCTTAACGGCATCGGCGGCGATGTGATACGAGAAGCCCTTGCCCATCAAAAACCGAACCAGTTTTTCGAATCCGCGCGTCTCTGGAACACGCCGCTTGGCGAGCAGGGCTGACGCACGCGCCAAATCGTCTTCGACAGCAAAATAATCCTCGGGATAACCGGGAATGTCATCGAGCACAACATGACGGCGCTTGAGCTCGGTCTCGATTTTGCGCTGTCCCCAACCGCGCCGCTTGCGTTCCTCGATAAAGTACGAGCAAAAGCGGTTCTCGTCTAAAAAGCGATACTCGGTGGCGCGCTCGACGGCGAAATCGATCGCGGGATGGCGAAAGCCGTAGCGAGCCAACTTGTCACGGACCTCACCCGTCGCATGGTCGCGTCGCGACAACATCTCGGTCACCATGGTGAGAGCACATTTACGCTCGATGAGCTGAACCGCCTCACGAAAGTTATCCCAATCACAGGGAAAATCGGGGCGGTTTTTGACATACAGGCGCGCGACCCGCACGGGAATCCAAATGGACCGCTTAAAACCGCCCTCAAGCTCACAATCGATATGTGCGCAAGGCTTTTTGGACGCATAGCCGCTCGAGAACGAGGAGGCAGCCTTCTTATCGGGAAAGACGACCGTGGCCTCGGTCACCGTATACGACATGAGCGTAACCGCTACTCGTCGTCGTCATCGAGCATGGCGGACCCATCGATGGCGTAAAGCTCGTCGAACTCCTCGCCGGAAGGCTGATCCGCAGCCGGCTGATCGGTCAGCTCGACCTCGGACGGAGCATCGTCATCAAACTCAAGCCCGCAGGCAAGGCGAACCTTATGCTCAATCTCGTCGGCGCAATCGGGGTGTTCGCGCAGGAACGCCTTGGCGGCCTCGCGACCGTTGCCGAGCTTGTCCTCGCCATAGGCAAACCAGGAGCCCATCTTCTTGCAAATGCCGCACTCGACAGCCATGTCCAAGATCGAGCCCTCCTTAGAGATGCCTGTGCCGTACATGATGTCGAACTCAGCAGAACGGAACGGAGCTGCCACCTTGTTCTTAACGACCTTGGCGCGCACGCGGTTACCGATAACCTCGTCCTTAAGCTTAATGCTGTCGATGCGGCGAATGTCGATACGCACCGAAGAGAAGAACTTAAGGGCGCGGCCGCCCGTCGTGGTCTCGGGGTTGCCGAACATGACGCCGATCTTCTCACGCAGCTGGTTAATGAAGATGCACGTCGTGTTGGACTTGGACAGCGAGCCGGCGAGCTTTCGGAGCGCCTGGCTCATCAGGCGAGCTTGCAAGCCGACCGTGGTATCGCCGATCTCTCCCTCGATCTCGGCACGCGGAGTCAGCGCGGCGACAGAGTCGACGACGATGGCATCGATGGCGCCGGAACGCACGAGCATGTCAACAATCTCGAGCGCCTGCTCACCCGTATCGGGCTGGGAAATGAGCACCTCGTCAATATCCACGCCAATGCGCGCGGCATACGTGGGATCGAGCGCGTGCTCGGCATCGATAAATGCCACAACGCCACCCATTGCCTGGGCCTCGGCCAGGATCTCGAGCGAAAGCGTCGTCTTACCGGAGGACTCGGGACCGTAGATCTCGACAATACGACCGCGCGGCACACCGCCGATACCCAGAGCGGCGTCAAGTGCCAGAGCGCCCGTGGGAATGGCCTCGACCTCGAGCTCGGGGCCGCCGTCACCATACCTCATGATGGAACCTTGACCGAACTTCTTCTCGATCTCGGCCTTGGTGGTGGCGATCATCTCTTCGCGCTCTTTACCCGTCGTGGGTGCATGGACGGTACGTACGGGACCTGAATTCTTGGCCATGAATAGCCCTCCTCTTAACAACCTGCATCGATAATAAACGAACGACTGTTCGTGGTCAACCGTTCAGACCAATCATATGCAGGCAGTCTTTCCAAAACCCAACCAAACGCCGACCAAACACTGGCCAAATGCTTGACCACATAGGGCCAAATAAAAACAAGGAAGGAGAAAATACACCTATGACCAGCACAAACGCTAAATTCGCCAGAGGTCCCTATCTCCACAATTAAGGGGCCCTAAGGCCCCTTAAAACACGCCTATTCCATAGAGTTGAGCACAAGGGCAATGCGTCCCAATGCCTCCGTGACCGCATGGGCACGAACACACGAACGGTCGACCTCATAGTGGCAACGCACAGAATCCACGACCGGCACTTCCCCATCGACCGTGCGATACGCCCAGCCAATATAGAAGGTGCCAGCCGGATCGTCCTCGGTACCGCCGCCGGGACCAGCATAGCCCGTTGCGCTCACGGCAACATCGCTCTGGTACAGATCTAGCGACCCTGCCGCCATCTCGCGCGCGGTCTGATGCGACACCGCGGTATAGCGGTCGAGCGTTTCCTGCTCAACACCCAGCACGCGATGCTTGATCTCATCACAGTAGGTTACCGCACCGCCACGCAGCACCGCCGAGGCGCCCGGGATATCGGCGATCGTCGAGGAGATCATACCTGCCGTCAGCGACTCAGCCGTCGAAACCGTCACGCCCCGAGCGCTCGCGCGCTCGACAATATCGCGCGCCAGCTCCTCGTTATGAGCGGAAATCTGCTCCAAAGAGTCCGTCATACCCACCAGGACCTAGACCGAAAAGACGATCTTGCGGCAGTGCCAGAAGTACTGGGCGCCCGAGATAACGGTCAGGACAACGGCAACGGCGTACAGGAAGCGCGATAAAGAGTAGATGCCGAGCGTCAGCGCCACCGGGCCAAGGTGCAAGCCGGCCATCGCAAAGACGCACAGGTAACCGCAGATGGAGACCATCGTGGTCGCCGTCTTGTACTTGCCGAGCTTATCGGCGGCAACGACCACACCAGCGGCACTCGCAACCATGCGCAGGGCGCTCACCAGCAGCTCGCGGAACAGGATAATGAACACCGACCACACGGTTACGGCACCAAAGTCCAAGAACAGCAGCAGGGCAGAGAACACGAGCAGCTTATCGGCGATGGGATCCAAGAACTTACCGAAGTCGGTAATCTCGTTGCGCGAACGAGCCAAGTAGCCATCAACCTTATCGGTGCACGACAGGATGACGTACAGAATAAAGGCGGCGGCGGCGAGCGGGCCGTCGAAGGTGCTCCAATCCGTACCGGCAACGCTCGTGTGAGACAGCGCCGACACGATCATGAACACCGGGATAAAGACGATGCGCACGCACGTCACGATATTGGCGGGTGTCCAGACACTCGTCAGTTCCTTATTACTCTCGTTAGCCACAACGCGCTCCTACTCCACAACATGACCGATAAGCTCATAGCAGAAGCTATCGGTAAACTCGACGGTCAGAATATCGCCCACAGATGCCTCGCTGGCATCCAGATGCACCGCGCCATCGGAATCGGGCGCCTGGAACCAAGCATGGCCAATCAGCTCGGCACCGTCCTCGGTCTCTTCGATACCGTCGACGATCACCTGGGCGCGCTCGCCCACATGTGCGGCGGTGGCGGCAAAACCGAGCGACTCGGCCAGGTCCATGGCCTCCTGGGCGCGCTCGAGCTTGACCTCTTCGTCGACCTGACCCTCCATCTTGGCGGCCAGGCTGCCCTCCTCACGCGAGTAGGCAAAGACGCTCGTGTAGTCAAAGCCGACGGTGTCCATAAAGTCGATAAGGTCGCGGAACTCGTCGTCGGTCTCGGTCGGGAAGCCGACCATGGCCGTGGAACGGATCACGATGCCGGGAATGCGCACACGCAGATCGCGGAACAGGTCCTCGAGCTCCTGGCGCGAACCGGAGCGACGCATGGCCTTGAGTATGCGAGTATCGCAGTGCTGCACGGGGATATCGATATAGGGCAGCACCTCGGGCGTATCGCGAATGGTCTCAATGAGCTCATCGGTCATGCCCTCGGGCTGCAGGTAGAGCACACGGACCCAGACGTTCTGCGGGCGCACGGCCTCGGCGACGGCGCGCAGCAGCTGCGCCAGATTGCGCGGCGAGCCCTCGGCGACGCCCTCATCCGCAAAGTCGGTGCCCCAGATGCCCGTGTCCTGGCCGATCAGCACGATCTCTCGCACGCCACCGGCAACCAAGTCGCGCACCTCGGAAATAATGCTCTCGGCATTGCGCGAGTGATAACGACCGCGGATATACGGAATCATGCAGAAGCTGCAGAAGCGGTTGCAGCCATCGGAAATCTTGACGTAGGCGACAGCGCCCTCGACAGTGCGCTTGACCTGCGGAATATAGGCGGCGATCTCACGCTCGACACCCAGCACGCCATCGATGACCGCCACGATGCCGTCCTCTTCGTCGGCCTTCACAAAGGCAGCGACCTCGGGCAGCTCGTCAGGCAGGTCGTCGCCATAGCGCGACGGCACGCAACCGCACATGACGATGGGACAGGAGCGAACGCCGTCCTGCACCTCATTGGCGAGCTCGAGCGTGGTCTCGATGCTCTCAGACGTTGCGGAGGCGAGGAACGAGCATGTATTGACAATGGCGATATCGGCTTCCTGCGGGTCGAATGCCTCCTCGTAGCCTGCGGCGGTCAAAAGAGAACGCATGCGGTCGGTGTCAACCTCGTTCTTAGCGCACCCGAGGGTGATGTAGAGCACGGAGCCCAACGGTGTATCCATGTTGGAGAGCGGTCCTTTCGAATGATATTAGCGGTAGTTGGTGAACTGCAGCGGCTGGCCGTAGTCCTGGTCGCGCAGGAACTGAATCACGGTCTGCAACGCGTCCTTCGAAGCAGAGGAAACACGCAGCTTGTCGGCCTCGATGGCCACCTTGACCTTGAGCTTTTGGTCCTTGATGTCCTTGTTGATCTTCTTGGCGGTCGCCTGGTCGATACCCTCGACGATATGGCCGAGCACGCGCACGGTGCCGCCCGATGCCGCCTGCGGAGCATCCCACGAGACAGCCTTGAGGTCGATGCCGCGCTTGATGAGCTTGGAGCTCAGGACATCGATGATCTGCTTGGAGACAAAGTCAGCCGGGGCGTTGATCGTAAAGAGCTTGTCGCCCTTCGAAAGCTCAATGGTGGCGCCGGAATCCTTCAGGTCATAGCGCTGGGAAATCTCGCGCGTGGTCTGCTGGAAGGCGTTGTCGACCTCTTGCATGTTGACCTCGGACACGACGTCGAAGCTGGAATCTTTAGCCATGATGTTTCCTTTCGCGTACGAGCGGCTTAATAGCTATCGTACGAATAGTCGGTAGAATCGGTGGGCGTCTGACCGTCAGTTGCGGTATCGGCGCCATCCGTGGACTGGGCATCGATGCCGTCGGTGGTATCGGTACCATCAGTGGTGTCGACACCATCAGAACTTTCACCATTCTCGGAATCAGTCGTCTCCTTCTTGGGAACGGTGATCGTCACACGCGCCACGCCCGAAGTCTTGGTATCGTAACGGACCTTTTCGCCGTTCTTGGTAACGGTGACATCGGAAGGCTTGGACGTGGTGATCTCGATCGAGGACTCGGGCGTGTACTCCTGCTCAAAGGGGCCAGTCGCCTGGGCGCCATAGACCGACTTTCCATCGACCTTGACCTCAATCCACGCGGTCTTTCCCTTGGCAACGGAGACCTTGACCTTCGTTACCTCGTTCTCTTCCTTTTTAGCCGTCGTCTTGGTGGCGTCCGAATCGGTCGACTCATCCGTCGACTCATCGGTGTCTTCGTCCTCGTCGACCGTTTCGGTCTTCTTAGAAGACTTCTTGGTCGTCGTCTTGGTCGCAGTGGGCGTCTCGGGCGTGGTCTCGGGCGTCGAAGATGCGCAGCCGCGCAGAAGTACCACGATGAGCACGATCAGCAGCAGCGTCACGGCACCGATGCCAGCGTAGACGATACGCGGATCGAGCCCGTTGTTTTGAGGAGTACGAGATCCGCCGCGTCCACGACTGGAACTGCTGCGGCCGCCTCCCTGAGGCATACGACCACGATTGCTATCGGAACGACCACGATAGCCACCCTGGCCCTGAAGGCCGCGCTGACCCGAGCGGGGCGCAAGTTCACCGCGGCCTTGATAGCCACGCTGGCCCGAACGCGGAGCCGAAGGGCGCTGGCCACACGGCTGAGACTGAGAGCGAAGACGCGGCGTCACCTGCGTAGTATCGGCATCCGCATAGCCACCGCGAGAGCGTCCGGTGGAGACACCACGGTAACCGCGATCGGAATAGCCGCCGTCGCCGTAGCCGGCACGAGGGTCACGCGCCACGCCGCGGGCAGCGGGGAGTGCACGGTCCTCGGGCATCGGCGCACTGCGGAACCGGTCACGCTGTGAGCGAATCTCCTCGCCCGAACCCGTCTCGGTAATATAACCGGCCTGCTGAGGACGCTGTCCATAGCGGGTCGAACGACCGCCCTGAACCATCAGAAAGCGCCCGTTATCGACCGAGGAACGCGAATTGACGTAGCCGGCGGCGTCCTGAAAACGACCGCCCTGCTGCGACGTCTCGCGTTCGTATGCCATCAGGTCGTCAAAGTAGGCATTGACGACCTCGCGCGGATTGAGGCCCAAAAAGCGAGCATAGCTCGAAATCATGCCCTGCGCATAGCCGCGCGGCGGCATCGAAGCAAAGTTACCGGTCTCGAAAAACTCGATGATCTGCGGCCTGATTTTGATGGTGTTGGCGACCTGCTGAATGGAAAGGCCCATTCGGCGACGCTGCTCGAGCAGCATGTCACCAAAGCGTGCAGCCATCAGAATCCTCCAAACTCACGATCTTCACGTGCCATCTCGGCGTCGACAGATTTCAGCGCGGCAAGACCCTCCTCGTCCAGCAGAACCTCGCGCGGCTTCGAACCGTCGGGCGGGCCGACGACACCCTTTTCTTCCAGCATGTCCATAATACGCCCGGCGCGCGCATAGCCAACCTTCAGACGACGCTGCAGGCCAGATGTGGAGCCAAGCTGCGAATCCACCACAATATGGGCGGCTTCCCAGATGAGCGGATCATCGTCTTGCGGCTCGGCGACTCCGGTGCGGACAATGCCGCCGCCACCCGCCATGGACATGGAAGCGGGCGCCACGGCAGACAGGATCTCCTCGTGGTAGTCGGGCTCGCTCTGCGACTTGACGAACTCGACAATCTCGTTGATTTCGTCGTCCGAAACAAAGCAGCCCTGGATACGGCGAGGCTTGCCCCAGTCGACCTTGGAGAACAGCATGTCGCCCAAACCGGTGAGCTTTTCGGCACCCATCTGGTCGATGATGACGCGCGAGTCGATGCCCGTGGCGACGTTAAAGGCGATGCGGTTGGTGATGTTGGCCTTGATGAGACCTGTCACCACGTTGGAGCTGGGGCGCTGCGTGGCCACGATAAGATGAATACCGGCGGCACGGCCCAGCTGAGCGATACGAACGATCGACGCCTCGACATCCTTGCCGGCGACCATCATCAGGTCCGAAAGCTCGTCGATGATGATGACCAAGTAGGGCATCTTTTGCGGCGGGTTGTCGTAATGTTCAAACTCGCCGGCGGCCTGCTTTTCGTTGTAGGTCGAGATCTTACGCACGTTGAGACGCTCGAAGACCTTCAGGCGACGCTCCATCTCGGACACGGCCCATTGCAGAGCGCTAGCGGCTTGCTTGGGCTCGGTCACCACGGGCACATAGAGATGCGGCAGACCGTTATAGCCCGCAAGCTCGACGCGCTTGGGGTCGACCATGATCAGGCGAACGTCCTCGGGAAGGGCGCGCATGAGCAAGGTCGTGATGATGGAGTTGATCATGACCGACTTACCGGAGCCCGTGGTACCGGCAATCAGCAGGTGGGGCATCTTGGCGAGATCGGCGACGACCGGCGTGCCCTCGGCGTCGCGGCCGATGGCGAGCTCGAGCGGACCGCCCTTCACATAGGGCAGCACGTCGCCCAGATTGACGTTCTGGCGCTTGCGGTTGGGAATCTCGATGCCCACGAGCGAGGTGCCGGGAATCGGGGCAAAGATACGCACCGACTGAGCAGCGAGCGAAAGCGCGATATCGTCCTCGAGGCTCGAAATCTTGCTCACGCGCTCGCCCTCGCCAGGTTGCAGCTTAAAGGTCGTCACCGTAGGGCCGGCGATCCAGCCGACCACGCGGGCACTGCGGCCAAACTCAAGCAACGTGGACTGCAGCGACTCGGCAGTCTGTTCAAGCTCTTTGTCCGAAGACGCGGCAGAAGCCGACTGCGGGTTGGCATGCAGGATCTCGAGCGGCGGAAGCTTGAGGCCATCCTCTTCTTCGCCCTCGTTATCTGCAGCGTCGTCGTCCACTCCCCCATCACGAGCCGCAGCCGATTCGACAGCACTCGAGGCAGCGCTATCGGCAACCTTGGGATGCTTCAAGAAGTCGGGAATCTGAGGTGCTGCCGAGACAGGATTCACGGCAAACGGCGGCTCGGACTCGTCAATCTTATCGGGGTCGTCTTCCATCGAAAGCTGGCCGGTTACCTGGTCGCGCTTTGCATGGCGACGCGGCAGCAAAGTTGTCTTTGCGGTCTCAATCGGAGTCTCGTCGTCCTCGTCATCACCCTCGGTAAGCTCAATCTCGCTCTCGGACCAAGACGGATCGGGCTCACTCGTATTGAGCTTGGGAACCGTTTTGCCCTTCTTGGCATGTCGGCGCGGCAGCAGCGTCGTCTTAGCGCGCTCAGCCTCCACGGCATCGGACACGTCGACAAACGGATCCTCATCCTCGTCGTCATCGTCCAAAACCGGGTCCGCATCGTTGCCCATGACTGTGGTCATGGCAGCATCAGAGCCCTTTTGACGAAGAATGCTCAGATGCGGACGGGCGACACCAGGCACCGACAGGGCCTCATCGTCACCCCACGGGCTCGCGTTAACATCGGCACGACGGCGTTCGGCAAAATCTGCCGCACGATCGCGGGCGGAGCGCAGCGCGCCGCCCACCGAAAAGCCAATGATAACCAGGCCCACGACGACAAGGCCCAGCAGGACTACCATCGCGATAGGCTTACCCAGGGCATTCTGCAGCGCACTCGCAATAAACGCACCGATGTAGCCACCCGAGGCGGACAGATTTTGCGGCGTAAACATGAGGTCACACGAGTTGCTCGTACCCGGCACCATCAGCGAAAGAATGGAGACGACGGCGATAAAGACCACGGCGCCGCCCGCAACAGAGCGCACGTTGAGCGGCGAGTCCTCGCCTAAAAAGAGCGTGGCGGCAAACAGCAAGATGACGATCGGCAACACGTAGGCGCCCAGACCAAAGCCTAAGTGGTAGAAACCGGCAACCGCAGCTGTAACGGGTGCAGTCGCCGGCGAAATCACGGCAATAAAGGACGCAATCGCCAAAACGGCAATGACCACGCCGGCGATATCGCGATTGGCTGAGGGCTCGACCAAGGGCTCAAAATCGTCGAAGTCTGCCTCGTGGCCCTTATTGGCACGCAGATGGGAACCGGCACCCTTAGCAGATGCCGGTTGGTTATTGGCCTTATTGCCTTTGGCGTTTTGTGCAGATCCGCGCGCCAAACTAAACCTCCATGACGACCGGGATGATCATCGGACGGGTACGCGTACGGCTCCAGATAAAGTTAGAGAGCGAATCGCGCACGGCCTTGCGAATGGCATCGGAACCGCTGCTGGTAAAGCTGAACTTGCCCTTCTCGATCGTCTTCATGATGGCTGCGGAGGCATCCTCGGAGAACTGGTCGTCGATGGCAAACGAAACACCGCGGCCCGAAAACTCGATGGCCTCGATCTTCTTGTGCTTGAGCGAGACGATGGCAACAGCGGTAACCATACCGTCGTTGGCGAGCTTCTGGCGATCGCGCAAGACGATGGGGTCGGTATCGCCGATACGCAGGCCGTCGACATAGACGACGCCGGACTCGACGGGCGTACCGCGCTTGACGATACCGCCGCGCATCTCGAGCGTGTCACCGTTATCGAGGATAAAGATATGGTCGTCCTTGAGACCCATCTTGCGGGCCAGCTGGGCGTGTGCCCGCAGATGCACGGCCTCACCGTGAACCGGCATAAAGTACGTGGGCTTGGCCATGGCCATCAGAAGCTTGAGCTCCTCCTGGCTACCGTGACCGGAGACGTGGACGAGAGCGCGGTTCTTATCCCACACGTCGCAGCCGAGCTTGGCCAGGCTGTTGACGACCTGCTGAACGGCCTTCTCGTTGCCGGGAACAGGAGTTGCCGAGAGGATAACGGTATCGCCCTCGTGGATGGAGAGCGTCTTGTGCTCGCCATTGGCCATGCGGGACAGGGCCGACAGCGGCTCACCCTGCGAACCGGTGCACATGACGACAATCTTGTCGTCGGGCAGGTTATCAATGTCGAAGGCATCGATGATATCAGCGTCGTCGATGTTGAGGTAGCCCAGCTCACGCGCCACGCGGGTGTTCGTGAGCATGGAGCGACCGGTCACAACGACCTTACGGCCGCACTTGCGGGCGGCATCGCAGATCTGCTGCAGACGATGGATGTGGCTCGAGAACGACGCGACGAACACGCGACCCGGCGCATTCTTGATGGCGTGCAGCAGGTTGGGACCAACCTCGGCCTCGGACTTGGTAAAGCCGGGAACCGTGGCATTGGTAGAGTCGGAAAGCAGCAGGTCGATGCCCTGCTTGGCAAAGCGGCTGATAGCGGCATAGTCGGGCGTAACGCCGTCGATGGGCGTCTGGTCGAGCTTAAAGTCGCCGGTGTGCATAACGGTGCCCTGATTGGTGCGGATGAACACGCCCAGAGCGCCGGGGATGGAGTGTGTCATCGAGAAGAAGTCGAGCGAGATGCCGCCGAGGTTGACATGGCTACCGCCCTTGACCTCGCGGAACTTGGGTGCGCGGATGCGGAACTCGGAAAGCTTGCCCTCGATGAAACCGAGCGTCAGCTTGCTCGAGAAGATGGGCACCTTGTTGTTGAGGTCCTGCAACAGATACGGAAGCGAACCGGTGTGGTCCTCGTGGCCGTGGGTGACGATGATACCGCGGAGCTTCTCCTCGTTCTCCAGGACATAGGTGTAGTCGGGAAGCACCAGATCGATACCGGGCTGGGAGTCATCCGGGAACATGAGGCCGGCGTCGACGAGCACCATGTCGTCGCCGCACTCGAAGACCGTCATGTTCTTTCCGATGCCATCGAGGCCGCCGAGCGGGATGATCTTCAAGGGAGATGATTTTTTAGCTGCCATAGGTAAGTGTGGTTTCCTTTCTTCGAAACGGGTCTGGAACAACCGACGGGGCGCTTCTGGCAAACCGACCGCCGGGCACATACAACAAAGCATCGCAGAGTCGATGCAGTAACCTCAGTATGATACCCATTTGCCCACCAACAGACCACCCATGCATTAAAGCCCCATCTGAACCGATCTATCCCGCCGGTCTGTGGCCATCGGGGGCCGCGGGTAAAGTTTATCGCGAGTTCCGCACGAGCCGGAGAGCACTTAATGTGCTCTCCGTGCGAGCAGGACTGCCCGAGCAGGCGATCAAACCCCGCGCCCATCCCGGCGAGCACTTGGGGACCGGGGGCTTACAGGTGCGAGATGATCAGTTCCATCTTGCCTTCGAGGTCGATGGAGGTGACGGTGCTGGGGGCTAGCAGATGGCTTCCCTTGTGGACGGGGTCGCCGCAGACGGTGCCTTCGCCGTCGATGACCGACAGGCACATGAAGGGCCAGCGCTGCTCCAAGGTCTTGCTGCCGTTGGCGCGCACGCGATCGACGGTGTAGCAGGGGTTGGACTCGAGCTCAGTCACGCCGTCGACCTCGGGTGCGGTCACGGTGCCGTCGGTCGGAGCCTGAGCATCAAAGTTGATGCAATCCAGACTCTGCTCAATGTGCAGCGGACGCAGCTTGCCATCGGTGCCGGGGCGGTCGTAGTCATACAGGCGATATGTCACGTCGCTCGACTGTTGCGTCTCCAAAATGAGCGTGCCGGTCTTGATGGCGTGCACGGTACCGGAATCAATCTGGAAAAAGTCGCCCTTGTGGATCGGCAGCACGTTGAGCATGTCGTCCCAGCGGCCGTCCTTGATCATCTGTGCGGCCTCAGCGCGATCCTTGGCGCGCTGCCCGACGATAATCGTGGCGCCGGGCTCGCAGTCCAGGACATACCAGCACTCGGTCTTGCCCAGGCTGCCGTTCTCGTGCTTCGCGGCGTACTCGTCGTTGGGATGAATCTGGATCGAAAGGTCGTCCTTGGCGTCCAGAATCTTAATGAGCAGCGGGAACTCCTTGCCCTCGCAATTGCCAAAGAGCTCGCGGTGCTCGGCCCACAGCCACGACAGCGTGTGGCCTGCATATGGGCCCTCAGCAATCTGGCAGTCGCCGTTGGGATGGGCCGAGATAGCCCAGCACTCACCGATGGGACCCTCGGGAATATCGTAACCAAATACGGTTTCGAGCTGGCGGCCGCCCCAGATCTTCTCGTGGAAGATCGGCGTGAGTTTAATCAAATCGGACATGTGCATACTCCCATAAGGTTGTGCGGGTGCCGCGTAAGACAGCTCAAAACGAGCACCCACCGGATTACAAAACTAGGCCAACGTTACGTTGTGCAGCTCAAAGCGGTCGCCTACGTTGTGCGAGATAGAATATTCAAACGCGGTGCCGCTATCCAAGAAGCCAATCTGTTTGAGTTCGAGCAGGGGAGAGCCGGGTTTGGTATCCAGGCGCTCAGCCTCTTCTTCAGTTGCCGCGACAGCGCGAATGGTGCGATGGAAGCTCGAAATCTTCAGCCCGCATTGCTCGCGGATAAAGCCGTAGACCGATCCGTACAGGTCCTTCTTTTTTAGGCCCGGGATCAGTTCTAGCGGCATATAGGTGTACTCAATGACGATGGGCTTCTCGTCGACCTGGCGCACGCGCACGATGTGATAGGCGAAGTCATCCTCGGCCATTCCCAGCTGGGTCGCAACCTCTGCCGGCGGATTGACGATCGAGAAATCGTAGACCACCGAGGTCACCTTTTCCCCGCGGTGCTCATACGAAAAGCCCTGGGCACGGTCGTTCTTGCCTTGAAAAAACACCTGGCCGGGAAGCCCCGCCGTGTCCTTGACGTAGGTGCCCGATCCGCGCCGGCTGGTAATAAGGCCTTCCTCGGTAATCTGCTCAATCGCTCGTTTGACGGTGATTTTGGAAACGCCATAGAGCTCACAGAACTCAACGACGGTGGGCAACTTATCGCCCGGTTTAAGTGCGCCGTCCTCGATGCTTCGACGGATATCTGCAGCTATCGCCTCGTATTTGGGAATCATGCAATCCTCCCTTCATATTTGCGTCGATATTTAAAAAGTATACCTACTTAAAAAAGCATCCATATGGCTTTCATGAAAGAAGTTCGATAAAGAAAAATGAAAAAGACGCTTTACATAGAAAATTAGAGCGCTATAGTTACAGACAACAAGCGAGATGCATTGGCGTTTCCTTGTACTGTTTGGGGACGGTTTTGTTTTGGCGGGTTGGATATCGGCATGACCGGTGCGCGCCCGCGCCGGATAACCTGCCAAGGCAAACCCGTCTCCAACCGGAAGCTCTAGAACACGAAAGCGAGGACTTTGATGGCACAGTATCAGCTGCCCCGTGACTTCTTTTTTGGCGCTGCTATGTCCGGCCCGCAGACTGAGGGTCAGTGGAATCAGGGCGGCAAGCTCGAGAACCTGTGGGACACCTGGTCCATCCAGGATCTGGGTTCGTTCTACAACTGCGTTGGCTCTTATGCCGGCAATGACTTTATGGCCAAGTACCAGGAAGACTTTCGCATTTTGAAGGACTTGGGCCTGAATACCTATCGCACTTCCATCCAGTGGAGCCGTCTGCTCGATGCCGACGGCAACCTTAATGGGGAGGGCGCTGCATGGTATCACGAGCTGTTCCGCGCCTCTCGCGAGGCCGGCCTGGAGCCGTTTGTCAACTTGTACCACTTTGACATGCCCACCTACCTCTTTAACCGCGGCGGCTGGGAGAGCCGTGAGGTCGTTGAGGCTTACGCGCATTACGCCGACGTCGCCTTCCACGAGTTTGGCCAGGAGATTAAGTACTGGTTTACCTTTAACGAGCCCATCGTCGAGCCCGAACAGCGCTATCAGGAGGGCGTGTGGTTCCCGCAGCTCCACGACTTTAGCCGCGCCCGCACCGTGCAGTATCACATTTCGCTGGCGCATGCGCTGGCCGTGGCCAACTATCGTAAGGCCTATGACGAGGGCGCTATTCGCGCCGATGCCAAAATCGGCATGATCAACTGCTTTACCCCGGTCTATACCAAGGAGAACCCCAACGAGGCAGACCTCGAGGCCGTGCGTATGACCAGCGGCATCAACAATCGCTGGTGGCTCGACCTTATTACCAAGGGCGAGCTTCCTGCCGACGTGCTCGACAGCCTGGCCGAGGGCGGCGTTAAGCTCCCGTTCCGTGCCGGCGACCAAGAGATTCTCAAGCAGGGTGTTGTTGACTGGCTCGGCTGCAACTACTACCACCCCACGCGCGTTCAAGCGCCGGCGAGCAAGGTCGACCAGTACGGCCTGCCGCACTTTGCCGACGAGTACGTATGGCCCGACGCCGTTATGAACGAGAGCCGCGGCTGGGAGATCTACCCGCAGGGCCTCTACGACTTTGGCATGGACTGCGCCAAGAACTACCCCGATCTTGAGTGGTTCGTTTCCGAGAACGGCATCGGCATCATGGACGAACACAAGAACCGTGACGCCGAAGGAACCATCCAGGATGACTACCGCGTCGACTTTGTGCGCCAGCACCTGGAGTGGGTTGCCAAGGCAATTGCCGAGGGCGCCAAGTGCCGCGGATACCATTATTGGGCTGTCATCGATAACTGGTCTTGGGCCAATGCCTTTAAGAACCGTTACGGTTTTGTCGAGGTCGACCTTATGGACGGCTACAAGCGCCGTCTTAAGAAGTCGGCGGCCTGGCTCAAACAGGTCGCCACGACCCACGTGGTTGATTAGCGACCGGGCGAACGCCCAGACCGCGCGCCGTCGCGCGCAACACATGGCACATCTGGTGGCAGAGGGCGACAGACCACCGTGCGCATAGGAAAAGGCCGGATTTGATAGTTAGGAGCAATCATGGCCAGTGACAACGGAAAGAGCTTCCTCGACAAGTTTGCCGAGGTCTCTGCGAAGGTGGGAAACCAGGTTCACCTGCGTTCCCTGCGCGACGCCTTCGCGACCATCACGCCGCTCTATATCCTTGCGGGTATCGCGGTTCTTATCAACAACGTCGTGTTCCCCCTGTTCCCGCTCGATGCGGCGGGTCTTGCCAACCTTCAGACGTGGGGTTCGGCAATTACGCTGGGCACCCTCAACGTCTCTGCCATTATCTTGGCCGGATTGATTGGCTACAGCCTCGCTAAGAACAAGCGTTTCGATAACCCGCTCGCTTGCGTGGTCGTCGCCATCTCTGCTTTCGTCATCATGATGCCGCAGCAGATCACCGCCACGCTTGCCGCCACGAGCCCGCTGCTCACCGACAAGATCACCTCCGCCGAGGTCACGGGCGCCCTTTCGACTGCCAACACCGGCACCAACGGTCTGTTCTCGGCTATTATCATCGCCCTGCTTTCCGTCTCGCTCTTCATCAAGATTTCTGGCGTCGAGAAGCTCAAGGTTAAGCTGGGCGAGGGCGTGCCTCCCGCGGTCTCCAACTCCTTTAACGTCATGATCCCGATGCTGCTCAACCTCGCGGTCTTCGCTCTTGCCGCAGCCCTGCTCGCCGTGTGCGCCGGCACCGATCTGTGCACCATCATCTCCACGTGCATCTCCAACCCGCTCAAGAGCATCATGAACGCCGGTCCGTGGGCTGTTATCCTCATCTACACCCTTGCCAACCTGCTGTTCTGCGTCGGTATTCACCAGTCCACCATCTCTGGCGCTACCGTCGAGCCGATCCTGACCATGCTCATCGTCGACAACATGGCTACCTTTGCCGCCGGTGGCACCATCCAGCCCGATCACTACATGAACATGCAGATCGTTAACAGCTTCGCCCTCATCGGCGGCTCGGGCTGCACCCTCATGCTTCTGCTCGACACGCTCCTGTTCTCCAAGAACAAGGCTTCCGAGACCGTTTCCAAGATGGCTATCCTGCCTGGTCTGTTCAACATCAACGAGCCGGTTATCTACGGTTACCCCATCGTGTACAACCTGCCGCTCATGATCCCGTTTGTCCTCCTTCCCGACTTGTTCATCGGCATCACCTATGGCCTTACCTGCGCAGGCATCATCAGCCCCTGCATCGCCCAGGTGCCCTGGACTATGCCTCCCGTCATCAATGCCCTGCTCGCTACGGGCTTTGACTGGCGCGCCGGCGTGTGGCAGGCCCTCGAGATTGTCATTGGCATGGCTGTCTACCTGCCCTTTATGAAGATTTCCGAGAAGGCAATCGCCAAGCAGGAGGCTCTCGCCGAGTAGAACGCTCTCGCCGAGTAGAACGCCTAACGTTCGTCCCTTTCACCGTTGCGGGCGCCGGTACGCGGTGCCGGTGCCCGCACCTCTCTTTTGCGTAAGGGCGCAGAAAGAGGGCACAATAACCGCAAGGAATACAACCAGTTGTCGTCTGCGCGCCGCGCAGTTATAAGGAGGAAACCATGAAGAAGATCATGCTCTGCTGCAATGCCGGTATGTCCACGAGTCTGCTGGTCCAGAAGATGCAGGCCGAGGTTGCAAACCGTGGTCTGGATATCGAGATCGAGGCTCGTCCCATGAGCGAGGCCCACGATCACCTGGACGAGTGCGACATGTTGTTGCTTGGCCCGCAGATCGGCTACACCAAGGGCGATTTTGAGAAGGAGGCCGCTTGCCGCTTCCCGGTCGAGGTCATCAACATGGTCGATTATGGTCGCATGAACGCCGCCGGCATCATCGACCACTGCGTTAGCGTGATGGGCTAGGTGCAGCATATGGAGGATATGAACGAGTTGCAGATGACCTGCTTCGAGATCATCAGCTACGTCGGTACCGCCAAGAGCATGTACATCAATGCCGTGCAAAAGGCCAAGGAGGGCGATTTTGACGCCGCCGAGGAGCTTATCAAGCAGGGCGACGAGGCCTATAACGGTGGCCACGATGTTCACATGGGGCTTCTGAAGAAGGAGGCCAACGGCGAGCGTAACGGTGAGGCTCCGTTGATTCTGCTGCATGCCGAGGACCAGATGGCCGGCACCGAGACCATGCGCGTCATGGCCACGGAGCTCATCGAGGTCCACAAGCAGCTGCAGGCACTGAAGGCCTAGCTGGCGTTATCGCCGCGACGGACCGTGCAATCCAACAGACAATACAGTCCTTTTCACGGGCGCCGGGAGCCTCCGCCTCTCGGCGCTTGTTGTTTTTGGCTAAGGCCTTTCGCGGCCTACTGAGCGGACATTCGCGTTTTCCCAGATAAAACCTGCCAAAACAAACCTGTCCCTTTTTGGCAGGTTTTTGCCTTGGGAGCGGTACCATACTGGCAATGTTTAAACGAGAAAGGTGGGCTCCCATGGAACCTAAGCAGTACTACATCGGCATTGACGTCGGCGGCACTTCGGTTAAGGAGGGCCTGTTCGATGAGGACGGCAATCTGCTTGCCAAGGCCAGCGTGCCCACGCCTCCCATCGTTGACGCTGCGGGCTTTGCCGCGGTGACCGAGGCCATCGACCAAGTGGTCGCCAAGGCACAGATTCCGCGCGCCTTTGTGGCGGGCATTGGCCTGGCCGTTCCGTGCCCCATCCCGGCTTCGGGCGACGCCAAGGTCAAGGCCAACATTGCCATTAACCTGCCCGAGCTTAAGATCGCCATTCAGGAGCACTGCCCCGACGCGGTCGTTAAGTACGAAAACGATGCCAACGCCGCTGCTATGGGCGAGGCTTGGCTCGGCTCTGCCAAGGGCGTGCAGAACGTGGTGATGGTCACCATCGGTACCGGCGTGGGCGGTGGCGTTATCGTCAACGGCGATGTGGTATCGGGCGTTGTGGGCGCCGGCGGCGAGATCGGCCATATGTGCCTGAATCCTGCCGAGGAGCGCACCTGCGGCTGCGGCGGCCATGGCCACCTTGAGCAGTATTCCAGCGCCACCGGCGTGGTGAGCAACTACCTTGCCGAGTGCGAGAAGGCGGGCGTCGAGCCCATCGAGCTCACCGGCCCCTCCGATTCCAAGGACGTGTTCCAGGCCTGTCGCGAGGGCGACAAGCTTGCGCTGGCCGCGGCCGATACCATGGCCGACTATCTCGGTCGCGCTCTGGCGCTTATCGCCAACGTGGTCGACCCCGAGATGTTCCTGATCGGCGGTGGCGCCTCCGCCTCGGCCGACGTCTACCTCGACGCGGTTCGCGAACACTTCCAGCACTATGCGCTATCCGCCTCGCGCGAGACGCCCATCGAGGTCGCCTCGCTCGGCAACGACGCCGGCATCATCGGTGCCGCCTACGTAGCCCTGCGCGCCGCCGGCAAATAGCTGGCGCAAGGGGGAAGGTTAGTTTGCACCACATGGTGCAGAGGGGACAGACTTTGCCTCAGCTCCTGCCCCAATTTGTGCTGCGGCCCTTCCATCTCATAGGGTTCGGCGTCGGCATGCTACCATAGCTACGTCCAAGTACACATATCAAGTGGAGGATTTCCATGGCAAACGTTCTTGTCTTTGGTCACCAGAATCCCGATAACGACGCCATCATGAGCGCCGTCGTCCTGTCCCAGCTGCTCAACCAGGTTGAGTATGCCGGCAACACCTACGAGGCCTGCGCACTGGGCCAGCTTCCGGCCGAGTCCGCCAAGCTGCTCGCCGACGCCGGCATTGCCGAGCCCCGCGTGATCGATTCCGTCGAGGCCGGCCAGCTCGTCGTCCTCACCGACCACAACGAGTCTGCCCAGTCCGTCGCCGGCCTTAAGGACGCCACGGTCTTTGGCGTCGTCGACCATCACCGCATCGGCGACTTCGAGACCGCCGGCCCGCTGCACTACATCTGCCTGCCCTGGGGCTCCAGCTGTACCATCGTCACCAAGCTCGCCGGCGTGCTCGGCGTCGAGCTTTCCGACGTTCAGGCCAAACTGCTGCTCTCGGCCATGATGACCGATACGCTCATGCTCAAGAGCCCCACCACCACCGATCTCGACCGCGCCGTCGCCGCCAAGCTCGGCGAGCAGGTGGGCGTCGACCCGGTCAAGTTCGGCATGGAGGTCTTCCTCACCCGTCCGTCCGGCTCCTTCACCGCAGCCGAGATGGTCGGCAACGACATCAAGATGTTCGAGCCCGCCGGCAAGAAGCTGCTCATCGGCCAGTACGAGACCGTCGACAAGAGCCGTGCGCTTGGCATGATTGACGAGATCCGCGAGGCCATGCGCGCCTACGCCGCCGAGAAGGGCGCCGACGGCATCGTCCTGTGCATCACCGACATCATGGAGGAGGGCTCGCAGGTTCTGCTCGAGGGCGAGACCGAGGCCGCTCAGAAGGGCCTGGGCATTGCCGACGAGCACGACGGCGTTTGGATGCCGGGAGTCCTCTCCCGCAAGAAGCAGGTCGCTGCCCCCATCATGGCCGCCTGCTAGGTTTTGCAACCTGCTCACGACCGGATCGCGGATGCTCCGCGCTCCGGTCGTTTTTTGTGCGCGGGACCACGTCGCCTATTGGACAGGGGCGCCCGTGCCGTTGAACAAATAATGTTCAACCTGTGGTTCCGCTTTTCGGCCGCGCTCGCGCGCTTGTCGCGCAGGGTAGGCTAGATGCAAGCGTAATACGTTGGAGCGCGGCGCCGCCATTTGGGCGGGCCGTGCTTTTTTAAGACGGGAGCCTTCCCGTGAAAGGAGCCGCCCATGGCAGCACCCGAGCAGCTGTTCAACACCCGTGAGCGCAAGCGTTTTGAGCGTCACGACATTTGGGAGCGCATTGCCGAGAACGGCACGATTTCCGCCGCCGTCATGGTGATCGCAGCCATCGCCGCGGTCATCTGTGCCAACACCGATGCCTACGAGGCTATTCATCACTTTTTGGAGACCCCGCTGTATGTGGGTCTTGGCAGCCTTACGGCTGGCCTTACCGTCGAGGTCTTTGTCAACGACTTTCTCATGGCGATCTTCTTTTTGCTGGTGGGCATCGAGCTTAAGTACGAGATGACGGTCGGCGAGCTCAAGAATCCGCGTCAGGCCATGCTTCCCATGCTGGCGGCCGTGGGCGGCGTCGTCGTTCCCGCCTGCATCTACCTGATCTTTAACCATGCCGGCGCGCACAACGGCTGGGCTATTCCCATGGCAACCGATATCGCCTTTGCGCTGGGCGTGCTATCGCTTTTGGGTAACCGCGTGCCCAACGGCGTGCGCGTGTTCTTCTCGACGCTCGCCATTGCCGACGACCTGATCTCCATCGCCGCTATCGCCATCTTCTACGGCCAGAGCCCCAGCACGTTTTGGCTGGGCGCCGCTGCGGTTGTGACCTGCGCGCTCGTGTGGCTCAACAAGACGCAGCACTACCGCCTTGCCCCGTATTCGGTGCTGGGTCTGCTGCTGTGGTTCTGCATGTTCAAGAGCGGCGTGCATGCTACGCTTGCTGGCGTCATCTTGGCCTTTACCATCCCGGCCAAGTGCGGCGTCAAGCTCGATAGCCTTACCGACTGGCTGGGCGAGTGCCTGCCGTTGCTCGACGACCGCTACGACGACGAGGCGCACATCCTGGGTCAGCACGACTTTACCGTCTCGACCACCAAGGTCGAGCGCGTCATGCACCGCGTGACCCCGCCGCTCATCCGCATGGAGCGTCTGATCTCCACGCCGGTCAACTTTGTGATCCTGCCGATCTTTGCGTTCGTAAACGCGCAGGTTCGCCTAGTGGGCGTGGACATGAGCACGCTGCTCACCGACCCGGTGACGCTCGGCGTATATTTTGGCATGCTGCTGGGCAAACCGATCGGCATCTTTGGCATGACGTTTGCCCTGGTTAAGCTCAAGATTTCCGAGCTGCCGCACAATGTCAACTGGCATATGATCGCCGGTGTGGGCATTTTGGGCGGTATCGGCTTTACCATGTCGATCCTCATCAGCGGCCTCGCCTTCCCGACGGCCCAGTTTGAGGTCCTGGCCGCAAAGGCCGCCATTCTTGCCGGTTCGGTCACCGCGGCCGTGCTGGGCATGATCTACATGAGCGTGGTCTGCAAACACCCTGCGCCCAAGGACGAGTAAGAGCACATACAAGTTTGAAAACGCCGCCTGTGAATACCATCACAGGCGGCGTTTTAGTCACTGGGTAGTCGTTGGGGACAGACTTAAATGACTGCCCCATAGTCGTTGGGGACAGACTTAAATGACGACTACTCATTTAAGTCTGTCCCCAATGAGTGGTTCTATTCCACGGTGCCGTAGACGGCGCCCCAGCCGTGGGCGGCTAAGGCGGAGTTCAGCTGGTCGCAAAGTGACTGGCGGTCGTAATAGCCGGGCGGCAAAAGGTTCACGATCTCCATAAGGTCGGGCGCCAGGTCCAAGATTTCGGCCTGCACGATTAGGTCCAGGCGGTCGATGGCGTGGCGGTCGTAAAACAGCCCGTCGACCAGGCGCTGCAGGTCGCCGAATTCCTCAGCCCTAAACGAACCGTATTCCATAATGCCTCCTTAGGCGCCCCACGCCGGCATGCGCGGCGATGTCGTAATTCATTGCGATGAACTTAATCTATCACGGCTTCATACCGTTGCGGCGGTGGCGGTCTATACTTAGACGAACTGCAACGTCCCGCTTCGCGAAAGGTCGCACCCATGCAGACGATCTACCAGAAGATGGAAACCACCGAACTCGATGCCGCCATCGAGGCGCTCAAAGCCGAGGTCGCCGAGGTCAAGGCCAAGGGCCTGGCGCTCGACATGGCCCGCGGTAAGCCGTCGCCCTCCCAGGTGGACATCTCGCGCCCCATGCTCGATATCCTCAATGCCGAGGCCGATCTGCACGACGGCAACGTCGACTGCTCCAACTACGGCTGCTTCGAGGGCATTCCCTCGGCACGCAAGTTGGCAGGGGAGTTCCTGGGCTGCCCCGCCGAGCAGACGCTCGTGCTGGGTTCGTCGAGCCTTTTGATCGAGCACGACATCGCCGGCATGTTCTGGCGCTGTGGTTCGTGCGGCAGCGAGCCCTGGGATGCCTACGAGGCCGCGCACGACGGCAAGAAGGTCAAGTTCCTGTGCCCCGTTCCCGGCTACGATCGCCACTTTGGCATCACCGCCGACTTGGGCATCGAGAACGTCCCCGTTGCGATGACCGACAACGGCCCCGACATGGACGAGATCGAGCGCCTCGTTGCCGCCGACGATTCCATCAAGGGTATCTGGTGCGTGCCCAAGTATTCCAACCCCACGGGCATCACCTTTAGCGAGGACACCGTGCGCCGCCTGGTCGAGATGCCCACGGCCGCGCCCGATTTCCGCATCTTCTGGGACAACGCCTACTGCGTGCACGACCTGTACGACGAGACCGACGAGCTTGCCAATATCTTTGACCTCGCTCGCGCGGCGGGCACCGAGGACCGCGTGGTGGCTTTTGCCTCGACGTCCAAGATTACCTTCCCGGGCGCCGGCATCGGCTTTATCGGCGCGAGCCCTGCGGTCATCGCGGAGTTCTCCAAGCGCCTCAAGGCCGGCTTGATCAGCGCCGACAAGCTCAACCAGCTGCGTCACGTGCGTTTCCTTCCCACCATTGAGGCGGTCAAGGAGCATATGAAAAAGCATGCCGAGTTTTTGCGCCCGCGCTTTGAGGCCGTTGAGCGCAAGCTCACCGAGGGTCTGGGCAACACGGGTTGCGCCACTTGGACGCATCCCCGCGGCGGCTACTTTGTGAGCTTCGATGGTCCTGAGGGCTCGGCCCAAAAGGTCGCCGCGCTTTGTGCCGATCTGGGCGTCAAGCTCACGCCGGCTGGTGCCACCTGGCCCTATGGCAAGGACCCGCGCGACACCAACATCCGCATCGCGCCGAGCTATCCCACGGTCGAGGACCTGGAGGCCGCGCTCGACGTACTGGTGCTGGCCGTCAAGCTCGTCGCTGCCGAGATCGCGCGTGCCGAGCGCGCCTAGCGCGCAGAGCTCTGCAAGTCCGCGCCGCGTACTTTTCCGCACTTTCGATACGCAAAGGAGCGCATACATGGATTTGGGTATTTCCACCAACCCCACGCCGGAGCTCTACACCATTAAGGTGACCGGCGAAATCGATATCTCTAACGCCGACAGTTTGCGTAACGCCATCGACTTGGCGCTTGAGCAGCCCACCGAGGCCGTTGAGCTCGACTTTGCCCAGGTGAGCTATATCGACTCGACGGGCATTGGCGTGCTTGTGGGCGCCGCGCACCATGCAGCCGATCATGGCAAGCGTTTTAGCTGCGCCAACGTGCAACCCCCGGTGATGCGCGTGGTTCAGCTGTTGGGTGTCGACCAGGAGATTTCGATCACCGCTGCATAATCTTTGCCCCCAAAAGGGGCGTGCCGTTTGGCATATGTTTGTGATGCGCTCGAACGTTTTGGCGTTCGGGCGCTATACTTGACCGAATGAATAGACGAGTTCCGGCCGAATGGCGCGGTGCGGGCTCGACTCACATCGAGCCTTGGAGGTATGTGTGTTTGGTATTGGAGAGGGTGAGCTGGCAATCATCGTGGTCTTCGGCTTTTTGCTGTTTGGCCCGGATAAGCTCCCGCAGATGGGCCGCACGATCGGCCGTGCCATCCGTCAGTTCCGCGAGACGCAGGAAAAGATGACGGCAGTTGTTCAGTCCGAGATTATCGATCCGGTAAGTGAGGCCGCTTCGGCGCCGGTCAAGCCCAAGAAGGCTGCTGTCGATGACGATTCCGATGCGGATGAGGATGCCATCGAGACGGCCGCGCCCGCAAAGAAGGAGACCTTTGCCGAGCGCCGTGCGCGCCTTGCCGCCGAGAAGGCTGCGAGTGAGGGTGCTGCTGAGGGCGAGGCTGCTGCCGAGGAGACGGAGGCCGAGGGCGCTGGGCCCGCCGCTGCTGTGTCCGCTGCCGATGCTGCCACTGCCGCCGTCGAGCCCGAGCCTGCCGCAGAGCCCGAGCCCGAGCCGGCAGAGCCCACGACGGCCGACCTCTACGCCCGTCGTCCCCGCAAGCGCAAGGCCGTCGTCGACCAGCTCGCTCGTGAGCTCGAGGCCGAGGACGAAGCCGCTGCCGCCGACGCCCCGAAGGGAGGCGATGAGTAATGCCTATCGGACCTGCGCGCATGCCGCTCTTCGATCACCTGGGAGAGCTCCGTCGCCGTCTGACCATCGTGGTCGTATCGGTGTTTGCCGCCGCCATCGTGCTGTATTTCGCCACGCCCGTGGTGCTCGATATCCTGGAAGACCCCATCCGCTCGTTTGTGCCGGACGGTAAGTTCTACATCACCACCACGCTCGGCGGCTTTGGCCTGCGCTTCTCGCTGGCCATCAAGATGGCCGTTGTCATGTGCACGCCCATGATCATCTGGCAGATCTTGGCGTTCTTCCTGCCGGCGCTTCGCCCCAACGAGCGCAAGTGGGTCGTGCCCACGGTGCTCGCTTCGACGGTGCTGTTCTTCCTGGGTGCCGTCTTCTGCTACTTCATCATCATTCCTGCGGGCTTTGAGTGGCTCATCGGCGAGACCTCTGCCGTCGCAACTGCGCTGCCCGATCTGGAGAACTACGTCAACATGGAGCTGCTCTTTATGATCGGCTTTGGTGTGGCGTTTGAGCTGCCGCTCATCATTTTCTACCTGTCCGTTTTCCACATCGTGTCCTACGCGGCTTTCCGCGGCGCCTGGCGCTACGTGTACGTGGGCCTGCTCGTGGGCTCGGCTGTGATCACGCCCGACGGCTCGCCCGTCACGCTGGGCCTTATGTACGGTGCCCTGCTTTCGCTCTACGAGATTTCGCTCGCCATCGCTCGCGTGGTCATTACTGCGCGCGAGGGCAAGGAGGGCCTGTTCGTGAGCCGTCTGGACCTGTTCTCGGACGACGAGGACGACGAGGAGTAAATCGGTATGCACGAGGTTGGCATTGTCAACGGCATACTCGATACAGTGATTCGCGCGGCGCGTGGGGCGGGGGCCTCGCGCGCCGTTTTGGTAACGCTGCGTATCGGGGATATGACCGAGGTGGTGCGCGAGGCGCTCGACCTTGCGTGGGAGACGTTTCGCGACGAGGACCCGCTCACGCGAGGCTGCGAGCTTTCCGTGGAGGAAGTCCATCCACAAAGCGAGTGCCTGGACTGCGGCGACGTCTTCGACCACGATCGCTTCCACTGTCGCTGTCCCCAGTGTGGTGGTGCCAACGTGCGCCTACTGCACGGCCGCGAACTCGACATCGCAAGTATCGAAATCGAAACCCCCGACGATTAGCCGTCACCAAATGGCAGAAGTAAGGAGTGCCGAGTATGGCCGAGAAAACGATTGATATCGCATCGCCGATCCTGTCGCGCAACGAGCGTCTGGCAGACCAGCTGCGTCAGCGATTTAATGAGGCAGGCACCTATGTGATCAATGTGCTGTCGAGCCCCGGTTCGGGCAAGACCACCACGATCCTGGGCACCAACGAGCGCCTGCGTGACAAAGCCGGCCTGCGCTGTGCCGTCATCGAGGGCGATATCGCCTCGGACGTCGACGCCATCATCATGAAGGAAGCCGGCATGCCCGCCATCCAGATCAACACCGGTGGCCTGTGCCATCTTGAGGGCAACATGATCATGGAGGCCGTTGACGCGTTCGACCAAGCGGTGGGCCTTCAAAACATCGATGTCATCTTTATCGAAAACGTGGGCAACCTGGTCTGCCCGGTCGACTTTGACCTGGGCGAGAACCTGTCCATCATGATTCTCTCGGTGCCCGAGGGCGACGACAAGCCCATCAAGTACCCGGGCATCTTCCAGCACGCCGGCGCGCAGCTGCTCAATAAGGTCGACGTGGCCCCGGCTTTCGATTTTGACATGGATAGGTATACTAAGACACTCGATGACCTCAATCCGCAGGCGCCGCGGTTTGCCGTGAGCGCGCGCAAGGGCGAGGGCATGGATGCCTGGTGCGATTGGCTCATCGGGCAGATCGAGCAAGCAAGGGCGTAAGTCGGCCGCCATAAGCGCGGGCGCAGCCGCAGAGACATGAGATAGGAGCCTCTTTTGAAGCTCATCATCGCCGAGAAAAACGACGCCGCGCGCCAGATCGCCGAGCGTCTGTCCACGGGCAAGCCCAAAAAGGACAAGGTGTACAACACCGCCATCTACCGTTTTGAGTGGAAGGGCGAGGAGTGCGTGACGATCGGCCTTGCCGGTCACATCCTCGCGCCCGATTTTTGCGACAGCGTGCTGTTCGATAAAAAGCTGGGCTGGTATTCGGTCACCGAGGACGGCGAGATGCTGCCGGCCGACATGCCCGATGGCCTGGCACGTCCGCCCTACGACACCAAGCGCAAGCCGTTCCTTGCCGACGGTATCTCCATCAAGGGCTGGAAGCTCGAGAGCCTGCCTTATCTCACCTGGGCGCCCGTTATTAAGCTGCCGGCCGAGAAGGAGCTCATTCGCTCGCTCAAGAACCTTGCCAAGAAGTCCGACAGCGTCATCATCGCCACGGACTTCGATCGCGAGGGTGAGCTGATCGGTTCGGACGCTCTCAACAAGGTGCGTGAGGTGGCGCCCGACTTGCCGGTTGCCCGCGCCCAATACTCTTCGTTTACCAAGGCCGAGATCACGCAGGCCTTCGATAATCTCGTCTCGCTCGACCAGAATCTGGCCGACGCCGGCGAGAGCCGCCAGCACATCGACCTCATTTGGGGTGCGGTGCTCACGCGTTACCTGACGCTCGCCAAGTTTGGCGGCTTTGGTAACGTGCGCTCTGCCGGCCGCGTGCAGACGCCGACGCTTGCCCTGGTGGTCGAGCGCGAGCGCGAGCGCATGGCGTTTGTGCCCGAGGACTATTGGCAGATTCGCGGTATGGGTGCCGCGCAGGGCGCCGCCGAGGACGACCGCTTTAAGATCGCGCACAAGACGGCGCGTTTTACCGATAAAGATGCTGCCGAGACGGCATACGGCCACGTTGACGGCATCAAGACGGCAACCGTCGCCGCGGTGACGAAGCGCTCGCGCAAGCAGCAGCCGCCCACGCCGTTCGCGACCACCTCGCTGCAGGCAGCCGCTGCGGCCGAGGGCATATCGCCCGCACGCACCATGCGCATCGCCGAGTCCCTCTACATGGCGGGTCTCATCAGCTATCCGCGTGTCGACAACACCGTGTACCCCGCGACGCTCGATCTGGGCGCCGTGGTAAGCGACCTGGCAAAGATCAACCCGGCGTTGGCGCCCGTGTGCAAAAAGGTGCTCGCCGGCCCCATGAAGCCCACGCGCGGCAAGGTCGAGACCACCGACCACCCGCCTATCTACCCCACGGGCGAGGGCGATCCGTCCACGCTCGACGGCGGCCAGCGCAAGCTCTACGACCTCATCGCCCGCCGCTTCCTGGCGACGCTCATGGGTCCCGCGACCATCGAGAACACCAAGCTTGAGCTCGACGTTAACGGCGAGCCGTTCGTGGCCTCGGGCGACGTGCTCGTGACCCCGGGTTTCCGCGAGGCCTATCCGTACGGCCTTAAGCGCGATGAGCAGATGCCGCCGCTTGAGCAGGGCGATACGGTCGACGTGTTCGACATTAAGCTCGAGGCCAAGCAGACCGAGCCGCCCGCTCGCTACAGCCAGGGCAAGCTCGTGCAGGAGATGGAAAAGCGCGGCCTGGGCACCAAGTCCACGCGTGCGAGCATCATCGAGCGCCTGTATGCCGTGCGCTACCTCAAAAACGATCCCGTGGAGCCGAGCCAGCTGGGCATCGCCATCATCGACGCGCTGTCGCAGTTTGCCCCGCGCATCACGAGCCCCGATATGACCAGCGAGCTTGACGGCGATATGACCCGCGTGGAGCGCGGCGAGGACACCGAAGAGCATGTCGTGACGCACTCGCGCGCGCTGCTGGCCGGCGTACTCGACGAGCTGCTCAAACATACGCAGGAGCTGGGCGACGCCATCAGCGACGCCGTCACGGCCGATGCGCGCGTGGGCGCCTGCCCCAAGTGCGGCAAGGACCTGGTTATGAAGACGAGCGCCAAGACCCGCGGCAGCTTTATCGGCTGCATGGGCTGGCCCGACTGCGACGTGACCTATCCGGTGCCGAGCGGTGTCAAGGTGAGCCCGCTCGAGGGCGAGGCCGCCGTGTGCTCCGAATGCGGCGCGCCGCGCATTAAGTGCCAGCCGTTCCGCCAGAAGGCCTTCGAGATCTGCGTGAACCCGACGTGCCCCACCAACTACGAGCCCGACCTTAAGGTGGGCGAGTGCAAGGTGTGCGCCGAGGCCGGACGCCATGGCGATCTGATCGCGCACAAGAGCGAGAAGAGCGGCAAGCGCTTTATCCGCTGCACCAACTACGATGACTGCGGCGTGAGCTATCCGCTGCCGGCGCGCGGTAAGCTCGAGGCGACGGGTGAGACCTGCCCCGAGTGCGGTGCCCCCATCGTGGTGGTCAACACGGCGCGCGGCCCGTGGCGCATCTGCGTCAACATGGACTGCCCGACCAAGGAGAAGAAGCCCGCCCGCGGCCGCAAAACCACAACCAAGGCGAGCACGGCGAAGAAGACAACGGCGGCCAAAAAGACGACGGCCAAAAAGACGACCGCCAAGAAGTCGACGGCGAAGAAGTCGACTGCCAAGAAAGCGGCTACCGACAAGTAGCGGCGCAGTCGAAACATTGCCCTAAAAACGAGCGAGGACCCTGCGATCCTCGCTCGTTTTTTGACCGGCAGTTAGGGACGTTCCTTTTCTGCCGGCAGTTTAGGAACGTCCCTAACTGCTGGCTCGGGAACGACAAAGCGCTAGTTCACTTCGACGGGTTTGGCGCCGGGACAGCGCTCCTCAAAGTCTAGGCGGTACTTATTGTCATTGGTGCCCGCCACGTTGTCGTGTGACAGCGGCGCCACGATCTCATTCTTATGGTCCGCAGGCTTGGCGTATTTCAGGCTGATCTCCCAGGCATCACAGATTGCGTCGATGCGGTGATCCAGGTCGTCGTACAGGGCAACGATGTCCTTCCAGGAGCTGTAGTTCCTGGAGCTCGTCGGGACGTCCAGATCCTCGACGATGTCGTAATACTGCTCGATGGTGTCCTCCGTGCGCTCGGCGACGTCGGCGAGATTTTGACGGGTGGTGCGATCTTCTTCCAGATAGCTGCCATTGAAGGCCTGCGCGCAGGCGCGGACCTGGCTGTCGAGGTCTTCGAGCAGGTCGTAGTATTCGCTCAGTCGGCGGTAGAGGTTCTGCTCGGAGAGCGTTGCTTCGCCGCCATCCTCGTCGTCATCGTCATCATCGTCGTACAGGCTGTTGGGATCGCCGAGGGGCTTTAGGTCATCGTCGTCGACGTCATGGTGCAGCTTAGCTACCTCGGCAGTCGTCTGCGTGGCGGCGTTGTCGAACGGTCTGATTGCAAAGAAGATGACCAGAGCGATGATGATCGCCACCAGCACAACGATAACGGCGATAAGCGGCCCGGTGCCGCTCTTTTTGGGAGCGGGGGTCTGTGGCGAAGCGGGCGCGTATGAGGGAGCCGGCTGCTGTTGGGGCGAGCCGCTCGCGACGGGTATGCGCTGCGTGGTCTCGACGGCCGCGGGGCTTGCGGCGGGGTCGGGGCGATAGGCGAGGGGGTCGTCCGCCTTGGCTTGCGGCATATCAAGGGAGCCGGTCTGCTCAAAAGCGGGCTGGCTATCGCTCGCGGTTGTTTGCTCAACGGGTGCACCGCACGAGGTGCAGAACTTGGCATTATCTGCAAGAAGCTTGCCGCACGAGGAGCAATACCGAGACATTGCCACTCCTTTCGCCACATTTCAATGCAATACGACGATTATACCCATCGTCCAAAATTCCCCATCATGACAGTTGGGGACGTTCCTTTTCGGCCGGCAGTTTGGGAACGTCCCTAACTGCCGCCTGGTGGTTGGGGCGCGCCTGCCCCTGGGGTATCATGATTTGGTTGATATATCTGCATTTACGCGCCATGTAGGAAGGGGCTGCGCCCATGGCTTTTGAGCCCGCTCAACATAGCTTCATCACGCTCGAGGGCGTCGACGGCGCCGGCAAGTCTACGCAAGCGCGTCTGCTTGCCCGTGCGCTCGATCTTGCCGGCTACCAGGTGGTGAGTCTGCGCGAGCCGGGCGGTACCGCCATCAGCGAAAAGATTCGCGCCCTGCTGCTCGACCCCGCCAACACGGCGATGGGTGACACCTGCGAGCTATTGCTGTACGAGGCGGCCCGTGCCCAGTTGGTGCACGAGGTCATAGCCCCCGCCCTCGCGGCCGGTAAGGTGGTCCTGTGCGACCGCTTCTACGATTCCACGACCTGCTACCAAGCGTTTGCCGACGGCCTCGATCGCCAGATGGTACGCGATGCCAATAAGCTGGCCGTCGCGGGAACGCATCCGGCGCTCACGCTCGTCTACCACATCACACCTGAGCAGGCGGCGCTGCGTATGGCCGCCCGTGGCGCGGCAGATCGCATGGAGGCAAAGGGCATGGCGTTCCAAGAGCGCGTTTACCAGGGATTTTGCAGCATTGCCGCCGAGGAGCCAGGCCGCGTAAAGCTCATCGACGCCACCGCGCCCATCGAGGAAGTCTTTGCGAAGACGGTCGAGCAGGTCCGCGCGCACGGTCTCGATATCTCCCAAGACGCCGTTGCCGCCGCGCTTGCCCAGGAGGCCGAGTAACATGGCCCCCGCTCAGACAAGCCTGTTGGCCAAGCTCGACACCCAAGAGCGCGTGCGCGACTTTTTGACCAATGCCGTCGCCGGCGGCCGCGCATCGCACGCTTACCTGTTTTTGGGTGCTCCCGGCGCCGGCAAGCTCGACGCTGCATGGGCGCTCGCCCAGGCCTTCCTGTGCGAGCAGGATGGCTGCGGCGCATGCGACAGCTGCGTGCGCGTTGCTCGGCATACGCATCCCGACGTGCACTATTACACGCCCGAGAGTGCCACGGGCTACCTCATTGCCCAGACCCGCGAGTTGCTCGATGACGTGCCGCTGGCGCCCATCCGCGCCAAGGCCAAGGTCTACATCATCGACCGCGCCGAGCAGCTGCGCGCCAACACCGCCAACGCGCTGCTCAAAACGCTCGAGGAGCCGCCCGAGGGCGTTATGTTCATTTTGCTGGGCACCTCGGCAGACGTGATGCTGCCCACCATCGTGAGCCGCTGTCAGTGCGTGCCGTTTCGGCTGGTGTCGCCCGCCGTGGCCGCGCAGGCCGTGAGCCGCGCCACCGGCCAGGACCTCGCGCGTTGTCGCATGGCGGTCGCCGTGGCGGGGAGCCCCACGCGCGGCATCGAGTTCCTTAAGAGCGCCGAGCGCCAGGACGCTCGCCGCCAGATGGTTCGCGCCATCGATTCGCTTATCGCCGCCGACGAGGCTGATGTGCTCAGCCTCGCCAAGTCACTCATCGTCGCCGTTAAGGCGCCGCTCGCCGAGGTCAAGTCCACGCAGGAAAAGGTGCTTGAGCAAAACGCCGACTACCTGTCGCGTGGAGCATTGAAGCAGCTTGAGGACCGCAACAGGCGCGAACTCAACGCGCGCGAGCGTTCGGGTATCATGGAAGCGCTGGCGAGCGCGCGGACGCTCATGCGCGATGTGCTGTTGACGCTTCAGGATGAGGCGGCCGACGTGGTGAACGAAGACGTGCGCGACACGATCGGTCGGCTTGCCGCCGCGACCAATGTTGCGGGTGCCACCCAGGCGCTCAAGGCGGTCGCAACCGCCGAGCGCAACATCGCCAGAAACGTTACTCCCCAGCTGGCCATCGAGGTCATGCTGTTCGATATCAGGAAGGCACTGAAATGCCGTTAGTCGTACCCGTTAAGTTTACCTACGCCTCGCGCGACCTGTGGTTCGATCCGCAGGATCTGGATATCCTCGAGGCCGATTACGCCATTTGCTCGACCGAGCGCGGAACCGAGATTGGCCTGGTCACGGCCGACCCCTTCGAGGTGCCGCAAGACGAGATCGGTCAGCCACTCAAACCCGTGCTGCGCGTGGCGAGCGACATCGACCTGCAGCTTGCCGACGACCTGGCTATCCAGGGCGACGAGGCCATGGTTGATTTCCGCCGTCTGGTCAAGGAACTCGACCTCGAGATGAAGCCGGTCGGCGTCGAGTACCTGTTTGGCGGCGAGAAGGCCGTGTTCTACTTTGCGGCCGAGGAGCGCGTCGATTTTCGCCAGCTCGTCAAGGACCTGTCCTCGACGCTGCACATTCGCGTCGACATGCGTCAAATCGGCGTGCGCGACGAGACCCGCCTGGTGGGCGGCTATGCCCAGTGCGGACAGGAACTCTGCTGCACGCGTTTTGGCGGACAGTTTGAGCCCGTCTCGATTCGCATGGCAAAAGAGCAGGACCTGCCGCTCAACTCGTCCAAGATCAGCGGTGTTTGCGGCCGCCTGATGTGCTGCCTGCGCTATGAGTTCGAGGCGTACAAGGACTTTAAGAGCCGCGCGCCCAAAAAGAAGACGCTTATCGACACGCCGCTCGGCAAGGCGCGCATCCAGGAATATGACACGCCGCGCGAGCAGCTTGTGCTGCGTCTGGAGAACGGCAAGGTCTTCAAGGTCAATCTGGCCGACATGACGTGCTCGGAGGGCTGCAAAAAGAAGGCCGCCGAGCAGGGCTGCAACTGTCGCCCCGACTGCGTGACGCGCGACGTGCTCGAGCGCATCGAGTCGCCTGAGATGCGCCTGGCGCTCATGGAGCTCGACCGTGAGAACGGCGTCGACGTGGGTGATGGTCTGTCGAGTGCCGACCGTCTGGCCGGTACGTCGATGCCCAAGCGCCGTCGTCGCGATGCTGAATCCGATGCTCGCGCCGGTCAAGGCCAGGGCGAGGGTCGTGGCCGCGGAAAGGGCCGCGGCAAGGCCGAGGTGCCCGAAGTCGAGGAGGCCGCCGGTGGCCGTCGTCGTCGCAAGCGCGCGGGCTCGGGCGATGTTACCGAGGCCGCGGCCGCGGGCAAGAACGCTTCCCGTGAGCGCGAGGCTCAGCAGCCCCAGCAGCAAAACCGCGGCGGTGGCATGAACCCCACGCGCCGTCGTCGCCGTCACCTGTCGAGTGAGGAGCGCGAGGACGCCTTCCGCGCCGCAGCTGCTCGCGAGGCTGGTGCCGCCCCCAAGGGTGGTTCGGGTTCCGATACGCCTGCCGACAAGGGTGGCAAGCAACGCAACGATGACGAGCGCGCGCCGCGTCCGCGCCGTCGCCATTCCTCGGGCGCGCAGCAGAAGCCCTCAGTGCCCTCCGTGGCCGATCAGGTCTCGGATGGCGAGGTCAAGGTCACGCGCCGTCGTCCCGGAGATGGCGGAGGGACTGCCGCCAAGGCTTCGCGTGGCGCCGCTCGCGATGAGCACGAGCTGCGCGAGGATCGCGGTAGCGAGGGTTCGGCCGATCAGGGCCAGAAGCGCCGTCGCCGTCGCCGTTCCCGCAAGCCGCGCCAGGATGGTGGCGAGGGCTCGACCCCGTCTTCGTCTGCACCACAACCGCCCGCCGGCGAATAACGCCTGCGAGCGGATTTAGCCCGCCTTGCCCCGAGCGCATCGGGGTATCATAGCGCTGAATCAACAACCCTCCCTGCGACCGAACGTAGGGAGGGTTGTGTCTTGAAGAGCCATCTGAACATATTGAGCCGTCTGCAGGGTGCCGGCGCCCTACCGTTTGCGGACGAATTGCGACCGTTTGCCGAGCGGGCGGCACGCGAGGTGCTTGAGGCATTGTCGCCAACACGATGTGCCGGCTGCGAGCGCGCCGGTACGCTTATTTGCCAAGACTGCCTGGCTGCGCTCACGCTCATCGACCCATGCCATAGCTGCATCCGATGCGGTGCCCCGTTTGGGGATTTGCTGTGCACTGAGTGTTCGGTCGAGGGCACGTCCTCGGCAATGTCGGAGGCGTTCGACCGCTGCCTGGCGTGCGCCGTCTATGCGCATCCGCTGCCGCGCATCATTAAAGCGTACAAGGACGCGGGCGAGCGACGTCTGGCTCCGTATCTGGCGGAGTTGCTCTACGACACCGCCCTGCATGCCCAGGTCGTAGCGCCCGAACGCTTAGGAGGCGTGCTGTCCGGTGCGGATGCGGTGGTGTTTGTGCCTGCGACGGAGGCAGCGTTTCGGCGGCGCGGTTTCGATCATATGGAGGCCATTGCGCGCCCATTTTGCGAGCTGTCGGGTGTTCCTCTGCTCGATGCCCTCGTCAAGTACGGCCATGGCGACCAGCGCGAACTCGGTCGTGAGGAGCGCCGCGAGCGTGCCCAAGGCATGTACGAGACGGTTGAGGACGTGCACGGCCGCCGCCTGCTGCTTATCGATGACGTTATCACTACGGGCGCGACGATGGCCGCGGCTTCGGCGGAACTCAAGCGCGCCGGCGCTGCGGCAGTCGATGGCCTTGCTATCGCACGTGTTTGGTAGGGGTGGTTTTGTGGCAGTAAAGATTGAGCGGCGCAACGAGCCGACAGGCGAACAGCTAGCGGCTTCCGTAATCCTAACAGGCGCCTCGGCGCTGCGCATGATGCGCGCCGAGCGCCGGCAGATGGGCTATATCAGCTGGAAGGACCTTGATCCCGATGAGGAGCGCCGCGTACTAAACGCTTCGTCGCCTTCGGCTGAGGACATCTATCTTCCTGACTTGGTGCGGATTGGGGCCGCAAGCGGCGAGGTGCAAGAGGATTTGTGCTTGCTGGTAGGGTCTGCAGCGCAGCGCCGCCGCATGCCTGGCGTGGGCTGGTCCGTGTCTTCCGGGTTGCCTGCCGGCTCGATTCTAGAGGTGGAGCCGGGGGTGTACAGCCTATCTCCCGAGGCCCTTTGTGTTGCCGTTGCACGCGAGGTCGGCTGCATCCAGGCGTTTGCCCTGACCCAGGAACTGTGCTCTAAGATTTCACTGAGCGACCGCGGGAAGTATCTGCCTCCCTACACCTCGCCCGTTGCGAACAAACTTGCAAAGGACAAGGACCAACCGACAGACGTGGGCTACTTTGAAGTCGAGCCAGTGCTGACGCCCGATCGCTTGGCAGATTACCTCGCGGTATGCAAGGGAAACGCGGCCAAACAATTGCAGCGTCTGTGTCCCTACTTGTCAGAAAACCTGCGCTCGCCCATGGAGTGCATCATGCTCGCCCTGTTTTCGCTTCCGTTTTCCTATGGAGGATTTGCCTGCGGTCCCTTTAAGACCGACTACAAGATCGAGTTCGATGATCGCGCGCAGGCAATCTCGGGGATGCCCCATGCAGTTTGCGATGCATATCAGGAGACAGCCCGGTTTGACCTGGAATACAACGGTGAGCTGGGCCATTCCTCCCGGAGGGGACGTACCCATGATGAAAAACGCAACACGGGCTTGATTACTATGGGAATCGAGGTCGCAACGGTCAACAACGAAATGCTTTGCGACATGGAAGCGATGGAAGCGCTCGCATGGCGCATCCACCAGCGTATGCGAAAGCGGTACCGGAATCGTGTCGATGCCCGCAGAAAGAAGCAAGAGGCGTTGCTTAACACGCTGCGGGTGTGTTTTGGGCTTAAGCCGGTCTAATTCGCGTCGAAAACGGGGGGTTAATCATATGCCCTGGCCAAAATATGGCAAATATGAGTACTGTCACTAAATCAGTAACAGCAAAATCAAAGAATTTAGGACTCGGAGGCGGCGTAAAGTAAGAAGATAATAAACAAATGTAGAATAACTAAGCATCAGGTTGGCGACACTGAGCGCGAAATCTGTCCGAGAGGCCAAAACTGCCTGTTACTAAATCGATGACAGTACTCATATTTGCCATTTTTTGGTCACGGCACCCTAAGAAGGGTGCCCCGGAGCTCCCCACAGGGGAGCTTCGGGCTTCATAGGGGCACGAATAGCCCACTCCGACCTGCAAATCTGTACTCGCGATGCGAATGACGCCCCTAACCTTAAACTTTAGCTTGAACTTAGCTATAATGCGCTTCGTTCCTACCAAGCTGTGGTTGCGGACGGGCGAAATGCCCGTCCTAGTCCAAGACAGACGCGGTCAAAGGGATCCACGTAAGCGACCGCGTGCGCGCGGCGCGATCATGGCGCGTCCTAGATGTAAGCCGCACCGTCCGTTCTACTTTCTTTGGGGCAATACCGCCTCGCGGGCGAGCGGGTCAGTCGTGAAGGTGGCTGCGGCCTCCCGAGCAAACACCCCGGTGCGCAAGTGTGGGGTCAAATACCAGGTCAGCTGGTGGGAACAACCTGATATTCCGCGCAACGCACGGATCGTATACGACACAGAAGGCAGGGTAGTGGACATGGTGAGGGGCAGCTTGATGCACGCGGCTCGGTTAGGTGCTGGGACTGCAGCGGTCATCGCCGTTTTGGGCCTGAGCGGATGCGCGTTCAACCCGCTGTCTACGTTCACGACTCCCACGATCGACCAGATCGAGTACGAGACCGTCACGCCGGCGGTGTCGGATGATGCCCTGGTCACTCCCGGAACCCTGACGGTCGCCCTCGATACTTCCGATGCGCCACAGGCAATGCAGGGCGCCGACGGCGAGCTTACGGGGTATGCAGTCGACGCTGCCCGCGCCCTCGCAAGCCGCATGGGCCTTAAGGTCGCCTTTGTCGATGCGTCCTCGGCAGGTTCCGCACTCGGCGACAAAAAGGCCGATATCTTTATCGGCGAGATCAACTCCACGGACGGGGACATTAGCTCGCTCGGCGCCTGCCTGTACGATGCCGCTTCTGTGTTCGGTAAAACTAGCGATGGTGGGTCGCTCAGCGTTTCCACCGATACCCTTAACACGTCCACCCTGGGCGTTCAGATGTCCTCGGCCTCGCAGGAGGCGCTTGCTAAGCAGAGCATCACCGCCAACCAAAAGACCTATTCCAACATCAACGAGTGCTTTGAGGCGCTCGAGTCCGGCGAGGTCGACTATGTGATCTGCGACTCTACGGCCGGCGGCTACCTTGCACGCCTGATGAGCGAGGTCTCCTATGTCGGTTCGCTCGAGGCGCCCTCGACGCTTAGTGTTGCGGGCCTCTCGTCCAATGACGAACTGTGCCGTGCCGTGAGCGATGCCCTCGACGGTATTACGGCCGACGGCACGCTCGAGGCGGTCCACTGCGTCTGGTACGGCACGATGCCCTACGACCTCACCACTAAGACGGTTTCGGGCGTTAACGTGCAGCTGGGCGATTCTGAGTCCAGTGAGACCATGTCCTCCGGCAGCGAGTCCTCCGATTCCAACAATGAGACCGCATCCTCCGAGGACAAATCGTCCAGTCAGGAAGGCGCCATCACCGACGACGACATTAACAAACTCAATAGCTAGTTATTGCTAGGGGTGGCGTCTCCTATACGTTGGAAAGGACACCTCTTCACGGTTTCAACACGCACCGCCGGGCTTCCCCAATAGGGGAGCCCGGCTTTTTTGTTTCCGTAAAACCAGCAGGTCAAGGGCAATTTCCAGGAGAAAAACCAACTCAGCCGACGCTTTCCTATAGCGCACTTTGCCACGGAAAAGTGCGAGACTTCGGTATGCGGTATCAAGCAATCGTTATTCGGGTCTTTGGGAATTCGGGTGATTAAATGCACGGCAGTGGGTACATAGCCAGTACAGTAAGTCCCCGAGGCAGATTGGAGCCACGTATGGATATCAAGGTTTCTGGACGCAAGACGACGGTAACCGATGCTCTGCGTGCGCATGTGGATGAGAAGATCGGCGAGGCGCTCAAGGTTTTCGATATCGAGCCCATGACGGTCGACGTTGTGCTTCGCTATGAGAAGAACCCCTCGAACCCCAACCCGGCAATCGTCGAGGTTACGGTTCGTGCCCGCGGTTCGGTGATTCGCGTTGCCGAGCATGGCGCAGATATGTACGCCGCCATCGACCTCTCCGCCGATAAGGTCACCCGCCAGCTGCGCAAGTTTAAGACCAAGGTCGTGGACAACCGCCAGGGCGGTGCCAGCGCAGCGGATGTCGCACCGGTCGAGCGCGTCGAGGATTTGGCCGACCTGCTGCTGCCCGAGGAGGAGGACGATCTGCTCGTCCGCGAGAAGGTCATCGATGTCACCCCGATGACTGAGGAGCAGGCGCTGGTGCAGACCGATCTGCTCGGCCACGACTTCTACGTGTTCGAGAACGCGACGACTGGCCTCATCAATGTGGTGTATCACCGTAAGAATGGTGGATATGGCATCATCAAGCCCCGCATCGAAACACTTGACGAGTAAAATACGTTAACTTGCATGAGTTAACGGCCGGCGGTCATCCCATGCGGATGGCCGCCTTTTTTACGTAAGGAGTCGCTTTGATGGACAAGGCTGCATCTACCGGCCATTCTGACCGCTGCCGCATCGTCGTCGATACCTGCTGCGACTTTAGCCCCGAGGTCGCTGCGAACCTCGATGTCGATATCTTGGGCTTCCCCTTTATCATCGATGGCGAGGAGCGCACGGACGATATCTGGTCGAGCATGAGCCCCAAGGAGTTCTACGACCGCATGCGCGCCGGCGCTCGCGTGTCTACCTCCGCCGTGTCACTCGGTCGCTATATCGAGTTCTTTACCGAGTGCGCCAAAGAGGGTACGCCCACGGTCTACCTGTGCTTTACCTCGGCGCTGTCGTCGAGCTACAACTCCGCGTGCCAGGCGGCAGATGCCGTGCGCGCCGAGTATCCCGATTTTGAGCTCTACGTGGTCGACAACGCCCTGCCCTGCGCGACCGGCGAGCTCTTGGCGCTCGAGGCCGTCCGTCAACGCTCGGCGGGACTTACCGCCAAGCAGCTGGTCGACTGGGCAAACGAGGCCAAGACCTATGTCCACGGCTACTTTACGCTCGAGAGCTTCGATGCGCTGGCTGCCGGCGGCCGCATTCCGCCCGCAGCGGCACAGCTCACGGCAAAGCTCGATGTCAAACCCGAGCTGTCTTACGACCTGGCCGGCTCGCTGTCGCTGATCGGCGTCAACCGCGGTCGCAAGAAGGCGCTCAAGTCCATCCTCAAGTCGTTTCGCGAGAACTACGTGCCCGACCGCACCATGCCCATCGCCATTATGACGGCCGATGCCGAGAAGGACGGTGACTGGCTCGAGGCCGCCATCCGCAAGGAGGAGGGCTGCGCCGACGCCACGATCATCCGCAGCTCCGTGGGCCCCACCATCGGCTCGCACGTGGGACCCGGCATGGTGGCCTGCGCGTTTTGGGGTAAGAATCGTGCCGACAAGGCGTCGCTTTCCGACCGCATCGCCCGCCGTGTGCGCGGCCAGTAGGCAGGTTCCGCGGCCGTAATCGCCCTCAACTCACAGCCCAAACGCTGGCACCGAGTATTCAACCTGGTAATAACACCCAACCCAAAAGGAAAGGTTTCATGGCAAACAAGCTCTCTGTCGCATTTATTGGCACCGGAATTATGGGTGCCCCCATCGCCAGCCACATTCTGGACGCCGGCTATCCCGTCACGGTCAACAACCGCACCAAGTCCAAGGCCGCGGCGCTTATCGAGCGCGGCGCTGTCTGGGCCGATACGCCGGCCGATGCCGTGGCGAACGCCGACGTCGTCTTTACCATGGTGGGTTATCCCTCCGAGGTCGAGGAGCTCTACCTGGCGGGCGACGGCCTGCTCGCGTGCACCAAGCCCGGCGCGGTCCTGATCGACCTCACCACGAGCTCGCCCGAGCTCGCGCGCGATATTGCCGAGGCCGCCCAGGTTTCCGGCCGCATGGCGTTTGACTGCCCCGTCACCGGCGGCGAGTCCGGTGCTATCGCCGGCACGCTCACGGCCATCGTGGGCGCCACCGAGAACGACATCGCCCCGGTCCGCGACATCCTTTCCGCCTTTGCGGCAACTATCTGCTGCTTCGATGGCGCCGGCAAGGGTCAGGCTGCCAAGCTCGCCAACCAGGTGTCGCTGGGCGCCTGCATGGTCGGCATGGCCGATGCGCTGGCGTTTGCCGAGCTGAGCGGCCTTGATCTTGAGAAGACCCGTCAGATGATCCTGGGCGGCACCGGCAAGTCCGGCGCCATGGAGAGCCTGGCGCCCAAGGCGCTCGACGGCGACTACAAGCCCGGCTTTATGGTCGAGCACTTCATTAAGGACCTGCGTTTGGCGCTCGCCTATGCCGACGATCGCGAGCTTGCGCTGCCCGGCGCCGACGTAGCCTTTACGCTCTACGACATGCTCGACGCCATCGGCGGCGCCAAGCTGGGCACCCAGGCCATCACGGTACTCTACAAGGAGGAGGCTGACGCCATCGCCGCCGGACTGGACTGGTCGCAGTATCGTCCCGAGGAGCATGGTGCTCACGAGGAGGGCTGCGGTTGCGGCGAGCACGGCGACGACCACGAGTGCGGTTGTGGCCACCACCACGGCGAGGACCACGAGTGCTGTGGCGGCCACGGCCATGACGACGGCCACGAGTGCTGCTGCGGCCACCATCACGAGGAGTAGCGCCCATGAGCTGGACGTTCGTGGTGCTCGCGCTGGTGCTCTTTCTCTTTGCGATCTACATTGGCTTTTTGTGCGGCCAGTGGGCCTGCGAAAAGCGCGTCATCACCAAGCGCGACTACTGGATTGCCAACTTTGCAGGAGCGGCGGCAGTCGTCCTGCTGACCTGGGTGTTCTCGCTGTTCCCGCTGGTGCAGTTTGCGCCGATCGGCTGGCTCGGCGGTTTTATCGCCGGTCTTAAGATGAGCTTTGGCGAGTCCGTCGGTCCGTGGCGCAAGCACGACGAGGTCTTTAACGTCAACAAGGCCCATCGCGCCGCCGCCGACGCGGGTGACGCCGAGGAGCGCCGCCGTGCGCGTCGCAATGGCGCGGCCGACCGACAGCTCATCTCGGTCACCGATGACAGCAAGGGTGCTGGCAAGCACGCTAAGAAATAGTAAGAAGAGGTAACTATGGCAGAAAACAAAGACGAACAGCTCACCGACGAGGAGCTGGCACAGCTTCAGCTGGCAGAGGAGAACGAGAACGCCGTCGACCGACTGGTCCAGGAGCTCGGCTGCCCCACGCGCCGCATGCGCCAGTTTGCCGCCCGCGTGCTGCACCTGCTTGCCGAGCGCGATCCGCAGCGCGTCGTGCCCTGCGTGCCCGCGTTGATCGAGGCGCTCGACCGCCCCGAGGCTCAGACCCGCTGGGAGGCTCTCGATGCCCTGGCGGCGCTCGCCACCACCTGCCCCGAGCAGCTGGGCGATGCCTTTGAGGGTGCCGAGACCGCGCTGTTCGACGAGATTTCCTCCACGCTGCGCTATGCCGCCTTCCGCCTGCTGTGCGTATGGGGCGCCACGAGCGTCGAGCGTTCGCGCGAGGCTTGGCCCATCCTGGACGAGGCCATCCAGTGCTACCACGGCGACCTCGAGTATCGCGACATGCTCGGCTGCCTGTACGAGTTTAGCCAGGGCGAGATCGACGCCGAGGTCGCCGACAAGCTCGCACTGCGCCTTAAGTTCGATGCCGAGAACGGCAAGGGCAGCTATCTCAAGGCCCGTTCGAGCGAGATTTGCGAAATGCTTGTTAAACGTTTTGGCCTGGAACTCTCCAAAAAGAAGAAGCGTGCTAGCGTTAAAAAATCTGACGACGCCGAAGACGAGGAGTAACAGATTATGGCGCACGATGTAGTCCTGATTCCCGGTGACGGTATCGGTCCCGAGATTACGCAGGCCACGCGCCGCGTGGTCGAGGCCACCGGTGTCCAGATCAACTGGAACGTCCAGGAGGCCGGCGCCGGCGTCATGGACGAGTTTGGCACGCCGCTGCCCCAGCATGTGCTCGATGCGGTCGCCGAGACCAAAGTTGCCATCAAGGGCCCCATCACCACACCGGTCGGCACGGGCTTCCGCAGCGTTAACGTCGCCCTGCGCAAGCACTTCGACCTGTACGCCTGCGTGCGCCCCTGCCTGTCGCAGCCGGGCGACGGCTCGCGCTTCCGCGACGTCGATCTGGTCATCGTGCGCGAGAACACCGAGGACCTTTACGCCGGTATCGAGTTCGATGAGGGCGCTGCCGAGGTCGAGGAGCTCTCGCAGCTCGTCGAGCGCTCGGGTCAGAAGACCTTCGCCGCTGATTCCGCCATCTCGATCAAGCCCATCTCCATCGCCAAGAGCCGCCGCATTGTGGAATACGCCTTTGAGTACGCCCGCCGCTGCGGCCGCAAAAAGGTGACGGCCGTGCACAAGGCCAACATCATGAAGGCGACCGACGGCCTGTTCCTGCGCGTTGCGCGCGAGGTGGGCGCCAACTATCCCGACATCGAGTTCAACGACAAGATCGTCGACGCCACCTGCATGGGCCTGGTCCAGAACCCCAACGACTTTGATGTCCTGGTGCTGCCCAACCTGTACGGCGACATCGTGAGCGACCTGTGCGCCGGCCTGGTGGGCGGCCTGGGTATGGCCCCCGGCTCCAACATCGGTGCCGACTGCGCCATCTTTGAGGCAACGCACGGCTCCGCGCCCGATATCGCCGGCCAGGATATCGCTAACCCCACGGCAGAAATTCTCTCTGCTGCCATGATGCTCGATCATCTGGGCGAGAACGATGCGGCCAATCGCATTCGCGCCGCCGTTTCTGCCACGCTCGACGAGGGCGAGCAGGTTACCGGTGACGTGCGTCGTGCCCAGACCGGTTCCGTTGAGGGTGCCGTGGGTACGCAGGCCTTTGCCGATGCCGTTATCGCGCACCTGGCCTAAGGCATGCAGACTGCAAACGCCTAAATAGTACTTAAGTGTTTGCGTATAACCTAAGAATCAATACGCCCGGCGCTCCGTCGGGCGTATTCTATTGGGGACTATGTTTCCTAACAAGGAGTAACCGATATGGGTTTGATTCAAAAGAAGGACGAGAAGGACGAGAAGGACGAGATCGACGGCATCCAGATCATCGAGCGCGGCGAAGGCCCCAATGGTGACGAGGACGAGAAGATCGACCTGGTCGCCGGTACGTCTGCCGAGTATATTGCAGCTGGCACGACGGCCGAGGAGGAGGACGCCCGTCTGGAAGCTCAGATCGCCGCAGATGCCGCTGACGAGAACCTCATGCCCGAGGAGCAGGACGAGGACGATTCCGACGCGGACGATCATGCATCCAAGCACAAGAAGACGATGATCGCCGCCTTCGTGGTTACAGTCGTGATCGCTGCCGTGGTCGGCTTCTTTATTGGCAATGGCGGCTTTGGCGGCAAGGGTGTCGGTTCGGCGACCCTGACCGAGGACCAGCTCGATTCGACCGTGGCAAGTTATAGCTACAACGGCAAGAAGAGTGACATCACCGCGCGCGAGGCCATCGAGAGCCAGTACAGCCTCGACACCGTCAAGGACGGCGACGGCAACTACACGGCTCCTTCTGCCGACGTCATCCTGTCCTACGTGCGCAACAAGATTCTGCTCGATGCTGCCGAGGACGAGGGTATTACCGTCTCTTCTAAGGAGATGAAGAAGTACGCCGAGGATTCTATCGGCACTTCTGACTACGACACCATGGCCAAGCAGTATGGCGTCTCCAAAGACCAGGCCAAGCAGATCGTCCGCCAGTCCGCGACGCTGCAGAAGCTCTACAAGAAGAAGGTCGGCGACAGCTCCGCAAGCATGCCGACCGCCCCGACCGAGCCTGCTGACGGCAACGAGGAGACCGCGAGCAAGGACTACGCCGACTACATCATCAACCTTGCCGGCGACGAGTGGGATAGCTCAAAGGGCACTTGGAAGGACGCCGATGGCACCTACGCTAAGGCATTCGCCGACGATGCCTTTACTGCCGATAGCGCTACCTATAAACAGGCCATGACCGCCTATTACACCGCCTACCAGCAGTACTCCTCGCAGGCTTCGAGCGCCAGCTCCAAGTGGACCGAGTATGCTAACGGCCTCTACGCCAAGGCCAACATCAGCATCTACGGCCTGTTTGCGTAAGGGCTGCCCGAGCCACCGAGTGCGTAGCCAAAAAAACTGATAAGCCCGCTAGAACGGATGTCGTTCTAGCGGGCTTATTGCGTTTAGACACTGGTGGTTAGATTATGCCTATTAATCTTTAAGTCCAAAAAGGTTATCGGCTTCATCGTCAGGCATATATTCCAGTACATCGCCCGGTTGGCAGTCGAGTGCTCGGCATATCGCGTCAAGAGTTGAAAAGCGCACGGCGGAAACCTTGCCCGTCTTGATGCGCGACATATTGACCTGGGAGATGCCCACGCGTTCCGCAAGCTCTTTCGATGAGATCTTGCGTTCGGCGAGCATGCGGTCGAGCCGCAGAATAATCATGGATTCCCCCTAGAGCAACTCGTCATCTTGTTTTTGCAGGATGCACCCGTACTGGAAGACGCTGGCAATCAGGCTAATAATCAGGCCTGTAAAGAGCATGGAGAGGTCGAGATGCTGGCCGCCAAGCGCATCCGTAAAGCTACCGCCAAATCCTGAGAGAATCAGCCCTGTGACTATGGCACCAAAAAGTTTCACGGCGGCGCCGCCGATAAGGAACAAATGTCCTATTTGACGTAGTATGCGGATGCATTCGAGGTCAAAGGGCCTGCCCGCCTTTTCAATGGCGGAGAAAAACCTGTATGCGCTTAGCGCGATGGCAAGCGCGAGGCATGCCATCATGCCGCTCCCTATGGCAGTATGACCGTCGTGCGCGACAAGCATAAGAGGGGTCTGTTCGTTGGCGCCGACGAGAGCGAGAAATGGCCCTTCGCCAGCCGTAAGCTCTACGGATTGGAGACAGAACCCTTGGGAGAGGCTAGGCAATATGAGTAGAAGTTCGATTGCAATGACTGCGAGGAGTGCCAGAGCGAGCGCCACGATGGTGCAGATTGTGCCCCATTTGCAGTAGCGAGTGAGCTTCCTCAGCTTGGCGATTGCCTGTTCACGGTCGATGGCTTCATTCGATTTGGATACGTTCCAGCGGACCATAGCTCCTCCAACCAATGTCTTGGATGATACTTGTATCTTATATCATACTTAATGATAAACGATAAACAATTACAGATTAGAGTAAGTAATGTTTGTGAGACGAATAGTGAGAGCTATGGCATATTCAGGGAATGGGAGTTTGGAATGCGGGGGGGGGGTGGACAAAGAACGATATTTCCTGCAATCGCGCAAATGCTTCATCGGGTCTCCCTAATTCATATGGGAAAACGGCTGCAAACGATTGCAAATAACCGGTGAACGGTCAAAAACTACCGTTCACCGATAATTTCTAAACTGGTTCTAACTGGTATTAAGTCAAAAAGACCAATTCACAAATCTTCACAATGACCTGCATTTTTCCTACACGCTATATTTAGCCGCCCTACGTTGTTTAGACACAGAAAAAGATCCGATCTTTTGCCAACGCATTTCGAAACGGTTTCAAAACCGCAGGTAGAAGTGTTAACGAGCGGTAAACGGTCGATTTATCACCGTGAACGGTGCAAAAACGTTTTACTGTATGAATCAACGAAAGCGACCTCTTCTGTGGTGATATAGTGACAACAACACGTCACGTGGTTACTACCAGTTGAGAGACCACTGGTCTTCAAAGAACGCTTTCTAAGAAGCTTTAAGGGCGAGCGCCCGCTGGCTTCCGAACATCATCGGACTCAGATCGTACACACCTTCGGAAGGGAAATTTGAATGGTTGGCTTTATTCTTACCGGTCATGGACAGTTCGCACCCGGCCTTGCAAGTGCTATCGCTATGGTTGCCGGCGACCAGCCCGCTTTTACCGTCGTTCCTTTTGAGGGCGACCAGGCTGCTTCCTACGGTGAGGATCTCCGCGCCGCTATTACCGCCATGCGCGAGGAGTGCGATGGCGTGCTCGTCTTTACCGACCTGCTCGGTGGTACTCCGTTCAATCAGTCGATGATGATTGCCCAGGATGTCGACAACGTCGAGGTTCTGACTGGCGCCAACCTTCCCATGGTTATTGAGCTTCTGTTCCTCCGCGGTAACGCCACGCTCGCCGAGCTTGGCGAGCAGGCCGTGACTGTTGGCCAGACGGGCATCACCGCCCAGACGGTCGCATCCGTTGCCGGCTCCGATGAAGAGGATATCTTCGGCGACGAGGACGGCATCTAATGGCCGATTTCGGAGCCAGTGTTCTGAGTTCCTCGGTAGCTCTTTTGGGCCTGCTTGCCATCATGGGTGTGATTTACACCATCTGGTCGCAAATCAACATGAAGAAGAAGCAGAAGTACTTCAAGGAGCTGCACACCGAGCTCAAGCCGGGTCAGGAGGTTCTTTTCGCCGGCGGTATCTACGGAACCGTCAAGGGCATCGAAGGCGAAAAGGTCCAGATCAAAGTCCGATCCGGTGCCGTCGTAGATGTTTCGCGTTACGCGATTCAGGAGATCAAGTAACTGTCGTCAGCAAATAACGAAAGGAAGCTGATCAACATGGCAGAACCCAACATTCTTCTTACCCGCATCGATAACCGACTGGTCCATGGTCAGGTCGCTACCCAGTGGAACTCCACCCTGGGCTCCAACCTCATCCTCGTCGCCAACGACGATGTGTCGACCAACACCATGCGCCAGAACCTCATGAAGATGGCCGCTCCCGCCGGCGTCGCTACGCGTTTCTTCTCCCTGCAGAAGACCATCGACGTCATTGGCAAGGCGAGCCCGCGCCAGAAGATCTTCATCGTGGCCGAAACACCGGAAGACGTGCTTACGCTCGTCAAGGGCGGTGTGCCTATAAAGAAGGTAAACATCGGCAACATGCACATGTCGGAAGGAAAGCGCCAAGTCGCCACCTCCGTCGCAGTTAACGACGAGGATGTCGCTGCGTTTAAAGAGCTGCAGGAATTGGGGGTGGAGTTGGAGATCAGGCGCGTTCCGAGCACGCCTGTTGAGGACACGAGCAAGCTCTTCTCGTAATCCTCGTGATCCACGTTGTCAGGATTGAAACCCTGACGTTCTGTACGTGAAATCCAAAGTGCGTACATACATTTTGAAAGGAGGAGCAAGATGGAATTCTCGATCATTCAGGTCGCCTTGGTCTTCGTTGTTACGTTCATCGCGGCAATCGACCAGTTTGACTTCCTCGAGTCTCTCTATCAGCCCATCGTCACCGGCGCCGTCATCGGTCTTATCCTTGGCGACCTCAACACCGGTCTTCTCGTGGGTGGTACCTATCAGCTCATGACGATTGGCAACATGCCGATCGGAGGCGCTCAGCCGCCTAACGCCGTCATTGGCGGCATCATGGCAGCCATTCTCGCTATCGCCACGGGCCTCGAGCCCAACGCGGCAGTCGGCCTTGCCATTCCGTTCGCTCTGCTTGGTCAGCTCGGCGTTACCCTGGTCTTCACGCTTATGTCCCCGCTTATGTCCACGGCCGATAACATGGCTCATAACGCGGACACCAAGGGCATCGAGCGCCTGAACTACTTCGCCATGGCTCTGCTCGGCCTGATCTTCGCTGTCGTCGTCACCCTGTTCTTCATCGCTGGCGCTACCATTGGTCAGACCATCGCTTCCGCCATCCCGACTTGGCTGCAGACCGGTCTGTCCGCTGCAGGCGGCATGATGCGCTTCGTCGGCTTCGCCGTCCTGCTCAAGGTTATGATGAACCGCGATATGTGGGGCTTCTTCCTCATGGGCTTTGGCCTCGCGCTCATCACCGTTGCCAACGATTCGCTGGCAACCCCTGCTCTGCTCATCCTCGCTCTCATCGGCTTCGGCATCGCTTTCTGGGACTTCCAGCAGCAGACCGAGCTGAAGGGTGCAGCTGTTTCTGACGGAGGTGACTTCGAAGATGGCATCTAATGAGTATGTGATCCCGGAGCACTACGAGGATCTCACTCCTGCTCCGCAGCTCGACCAGAAGACCCTCAACAAGATGGCTTGGCGCTCCTGCTTCCTGCAGGCATCGTTCAACTACGAGCGCATGCAGGCTGCTGGCTGGCTTTACTCCATCATCCCCGGTCTGGAGAAGATCCACACCAACAAGAACGACCTCGCGGCTTCCATGAGCCACAACCTGGAGTTCTTCAACACCCACCCGTTCCTCGTCACCTTTGTTATGGGTATCGTGCTTTCGCTCGAGCAGAACAAGGTTGACATCCCCACGATCCGCGCCGTCCGCGTCGCCGCAATGGGCCCGCTCGGTGGTATCGGTGACGCCCTGTTCTGGCTGACGCTCGTGCCTATCACGGCCGGCATCACCTCCAACATGGCCATCAACGGCAACGCCGCTGCGCCGATCATCTTCCTGGTGATCTTCAACGTCGTCCAGTTCGCTCTGCGCTTCTGGCTCATGAACTGGTCCTACAAGCTTGGCACCAGCGCTATTGACGCTCTGACTGCCAACATGCAGGCCTTCACGCGTGCCGCTTCCATCATGGGCGTCTTCGTCGTCGGTTGCCTGGTCGTCACCATGGGTGGCACCCAGATCAACCTCCAGATCCCCAACGGCACCACCCGCGGCCTCTCCGCTACTACCGTGATTGTCTCCGAGAAGGAGGCCGAGAACTTCACCGGTATGGAGGGCATCGATACCGAGACCGCTGAGGCCGGTACCATCGCCATGACCGATAAGGACGGCAACGCCCTTACCGCTTCCGATGCCGACGGCAACGCTGTCGAGTGCGGCGTCACCGATCTGGGCAACGGCATGGAGTCCGTGACCTACGGCACCGTTACCGAGGATCCGGTCAACTTCTCTGTTGCCGACACCCTCAACACCATCGTCCCGAAGCTCGTCCCGCTTATGCTTACGCTGCTGCTTTACTACATGTTTGCTAAGCACAGCTGGACCCCGACCAAGGGCATTCTCCTGCTCTTCGTCCTTGGCATCCTGGGCGCTGGCCCGCTTGGTCTCTGGCCGAGCATCTGGTAAGGCTCTAGCTTGAGGGGTGTGTCCCTACGCGGCTCACACCCCGACCCCTTAAGCCATGTGTATGTTAAAAGCCGCGTGCTCGAAAGAGCGCGCGGCTTTTGTTTTCTTAATGATTCGGGTGTGGCAGACAGATAATGCATAACACCCTAGGTAGTTAGCCGAATTCGAGCAAAAGGGAGGATAGGATGGCGATCGGAGCGCGTAAGCAACCGCTGTACGATCAGCTGGTCGATATTCTGACCGAAAAGATTGACCATGAATATCGCGCCGGTGACATGATTCCTTCCGAGCGCGAACTTTCGGAGCGCTATGGTCTCTCGCGCACAACGGTACGCCTGGCTCTGCAGGAACTGGAGCGTTTAGGACTGGTGGTTCGGCAGCACGGTCGCGGTACCTTTGTGACCGACCGTTCGGCAAAGGCAACCAATCTTATGCAGTCCTACAGCTTTACCGAGCAGATGCGCGCGATGGGTCGAGAACCCGAGACCACGATTCTCGAGTTTTGCGAGATGGAGGCCGATAAGAATCTGGCCGAGCATATGGGATTGCGCATCGGTGATCGCATTTTTAAGCTCAAGCGCCTTCGTTCTGCCGACAACATGCCCATGATGGTCGAACGCAGCTATCTACCGGTTCGTCAATTTCTGTCCCTAAAGCGACCGCTGCTGGAGCGTAAGCCGCTTTACGATGTGATTGAGCAGGACTTTCAGCAAAAGATTCGCGTGGCCGAAGAGGAGTTCTATGCGAGCATAGCCCGTCCCACCGATGCCCACCTTTTGGGAATTGTCGAGGGCTCGCCTGTGCTCGATTTGGTCAGGACTACGTATAACGAGTCAAACGAGGTAGTGGAGTACACACTCTCGGTTGCTCGTGCCGATCAGTTTAAATACAAGGTTTACCACCAGCGCAGTAACTAGTGCTCGCATCGTTTCCATATGGTGATTCTTTGCATTTAACTGGTTACTACCAGATAACCAACCGAAGTGTATAATTGCACGTCAGAGGATTACTTCTAGAGAGAGGTATTAGAAATGTTCGAGAAGAGTGTCGAGGAGCTCACCGAGCTCGGCGCCCAGATCACCACGGCCGAGATTGCTCAGCAGCCCGAGCTTTGGCGTGATACGCTCAACATCTATCGCGAGAACAAGGAGGCCATCGAGGCCTTCCTGGCCGAGGCTCGCGCTATGGGCGAGGGGCGTCTGTCCGTTGTCTTCACCGGTGCCGGTACGTCCGACTACGTTGGCGATACCTGCGCCCCGTACCTGCGTCACGCTGGCAACACTGATCTCTACGACTTTAAGCCCATCGCCACGACCGACATCGTGAGCGCCCCGCGCGACTTCCTGCGCGCCGAGGATCCCACGCTCGTGGTTTCCTTTGCCCGCTCTGGCAACAGCCCCGAGAGCCTTGCCGCCGTTGCCGTTGCCAAGGAGCTCGTCCACAACGTCAAGTTCCTCAACATCACCTGCGCTCCCGAGGGCAAGCTCGCCGTCGAGTCCGCTGATGATCCCAATGCGCTGACGCTGCTCATCCCGCGCGCCAACGACAAGGGCTTCGCCATGACCGGTTCTTACACCTGCATGACCCTGCTCTCTACCCTCATCTTTGACGAGGCTTCCGACGAGCAGAAGGCCGAGTGGGTCGAGACCATCGCCAAGATGGGCGAGGAGGTCATCGATCGTGAGCCCGAGGTCGCCGATTACCTGGCTGGCGACTTCAACCGCGTGACCTACTTGGGTTCCGGCTCCTTCGGTGGCCTTGCCCAGGAGAGCCAGCTCAAGATCCTCGAGCTCGCTCACGGTCTGGTCGCTACTTCCTACGACACCTCCATGGGTTATCGTCACGGACCCAAGTCCTTCGTCGACGACAAGACCCTCGTGTTCGTGTTCGTCAACAACGATGCCTACACCCGTCAGTACGATATCGACATCCTCAACGAGATCGGTGGCGACGAGATCGCTCAGCACACCGTTGCCGTTCAGCAGGATGGTGCTACCGTCTACGAGGGCGAGTCCTTCACCTTTAAGGGCTATGAGGCACTCCCCGAGGGCTACCTTGCCCTGCCGTTCGTGATGTTTGCCCAGGCCATCAGCCTGCTCAACTCCGTGCGCGTGGGCAACACGCCCGATACGCCGAGCCCCACTGGCACGGTCAACCGCGTGGTTAAGGGCGTGACGATTCACCCCTTCACCGCTTAATCGCGTCCCCCCTGTAAGGGCGCCCGTCCGCTCATAACGGCGGGCGGGCGCTTTCTGTTTTTACTAGGACCGGGTATAAGCATCACCACAGTCAACTGCTTTAGAAGCAAGGAGTGCATATGAGCACGTACGCAATTAAGGCTGACAAGTTCTTCTTGCCGGCAGGTCCGCAGCTGGGCGGCTATCTTATGGTCGAGGATGGCGTCTTTGGCGCCTGGCAGGCCGACAAGCCCTCTTGCGAGATTAAGGACTACACGGGATCGTGGATCGCACCGGGTATGGTCGATACCCACATCCATGGCTTCTACAACCACTCAACTACTGACAACGATCCCGAGGGTATCGATATCAGCTCGACCGAGCTCGCCCGTCGCGGTACCACCAGCTGGCTGCCCACGACGTTCACCGATGGCGTCGAGCAGATCAAGGACGCCTGTGCCGCTATTGCCCAGGCTGACGAGGGCCGCGGCCCCGACTTCTGCGGTGCTCGCATTCAGGGCATCTACCTGGAGGGCCCCTTCTTTACCATGAAGCACGTGGGCGCACAGAACCCCGCTTACCTGATCGACCCCTCCGAGGAGGTCTTCGACCAGTGGCAGGAGGCTGCCGGCGGACGTATCGTTAAGAGCGCCATGGCCGCCGAGCGCGATGGTGCTGCTGCCTATGCTGCCGCCCTGAACGCTAAGGGTGTCGTGACCAGCATCGGTCACTCTGATGCCACGTATGACGAGTGCGTCGCCGCCATCAATGCCGGTGCTAGCTGCTTTACGCACACCTATAACGGCCAGCGCGGTCTGCATCACCGCGAGCCCGGTGTTGTGGGCGCTGCTATGACCACCCCCGAGACCTACGCCGAGATTATCTGCGACGGCAAGCATGTGAACCCCGCCGCTATCAAGGCACTGCTGCAGGCTAAGGGCTGGCAGCATACGGTGCTCATCACCGACTGCTTGGGCTGCGGCGGCATGCCCGAGGGCAGCTACACCAGTGGCGGTATGGACGTTATCATGAAGGACAACCTGTGCTGGCTCGCCGACGGCAAGAGCATTGCCGGCTCGGTGCTCACGCTTGCCCAGGGCGTCAAGAACATTGTCGACTGGGGCATTGCCAGCGCCGATATCGCCATTCGCATGGCAACCGAGGTGCCGGCTCGCTCCGCGCACATCGAGGATAAGTGCGGCAGCATTATGCCGGGTCGCGATGCTGACTTTGTCGTATTCGACCACGAGCTCACCCTCGTCGAGACGTATGTTGGCGGCCAGAGCGTCGGCAACGCCTTTACCGAGTAACGATAGAAAAAGACGGCGGGCCCGAATCTGCTCGGACCCGCCGTATGGGTTAAACGCTCAAAAGCACCTTCACAGTTACAGCTTGTTAGCGATCTTCTTTGCTGTGCGCTTGACGCCGGCCACAAGACCTCCCGCAGGATGCTCCTTTTCGTAGGCTAGACGCTTCTCGCGCTTGGCATACTCTTCGACGATGATATCGCCGTACTCGTCTTCGATTTTGTCGAAGAAATCGACGGCGCCCTTAATTTCCTCGGCGGTTGGGTGTCCCTTTTGGACGCCGCCGGTAATCTTGAACGGTCCCCACGTGTCAAAACCGGGACAGCCGTAGACGCCCATAAATATGGCCTGTCTCATGCGGCAGATGCCATCGATATCCTTGCCGTACCACTTGTTTTTGCCACCGTAGGTCATAAGGCCAAACACCTTGTCCTGCGGCTGCAGCACGTTGGTGAGCACGCGTGCCATATCTTTGTCGATCTCGGAGTAATAAATGCCCGTAGCGACACCGATTAGATGATATTCGTGCAGGTCGGGATACTCGTTTTTTCCGAGCGTTTTTACATCGAGGGTATCGATCTCGGGGTGCGCCTCAACGATGGCGTCCACGAGCTTTTTCGTATTGCCGTGGTGACGCGAGGCGTAGAGGATGATGGTTCGCATAAGAAGGCCTTTCAGCTGTAATGACGTCAATGTCTGTATGGTACCCCGTTGCATGGCTGGGATACCGGACGCATCGATGAACATGCGGGTTTGTCCTTTGGTTAGGGCCGAGACGGGTACTTGCGAGCAAAAAAGCAGTTGTTCGAAAGGATGGGCAATGGAATACGCTCTCTCCAACGATTCGATCTCTATCAAGGTTTCCACAGCCGGCGGCTCGTTTACCTCGATTGAGGCCGACGGTCGCGAGTATTTGTGGCAGGGCGATCCTGCCGTGTGGTCCGGCCAGGCGCCGATTTGCTTCCCGATTTGCGGAGGTCTGCGCGACGGCAGCGGCATGACGTTCGCCGGGCATCATGTGAAGCTCGCCCGCCACGGGTTTGCGCGCAAGCAGGAGTGGAAGCTGCTGAGCCAAAGCACGAACGAGCTGGCTGTGTGTCTGGCATCCGAGGATAACGCTGCATTGCTGAGAGATTATCCGTATCCGTTCAAGCTCGTCGCCCGCTATACGCTTGAGGACGCTGCCGTGCGTGTCTCCTATGAGGTCACCAATGAGGGCACCGAGGACATGCCGTTCTTTATCGGTGGACATCCTGGCTTTAGGTGCCCGCTCGACGAGGGCGAGGCCTATACGGACTACGAGCTGCGCTTTGAGAAGGACGAGGCTGCGGAGCTTTGCACCGCCGTACCCTCGACCGGATTGATTGATGTGGCTAACCGCTCCAAGAACCCTATGGTGGGAAAGACGCTACCCCTGTCGCATGAGCTCTTCGATTTTGCGGAGACCATCTTTGACGTGCTCGAGAGCCGTCAGGTCACGCTTTCCAAGAAGGGCGAGGACAAGGGTGTTCGCCTGAGCTTTGAGGGCTTCCCGTATCTTATTGTGTGGAGTAAGCCCGAGGGTGATTTTGTGGCAGTTGAGCCCTGGGGTGGCCTTTCGACCTGTTCCGATGAGGACGACGTGCTTGAGCATAAGCGCGGCTGCCTTATCGCCAAGCCCAAGGAGACCGTCGTTCGCTCGTTCACGATTGAGATTCTGTAATTCCGTTTTGTCGACTCGTATCGCGAGGCACAAGGAGCCTGCGAGATAAGGAGCTAAAAATGATCCTCACCGTTACGATGAACCCGTCCGTCGATACACGCTATCAGCTCGATGAGCTCATTATCGACGACGTTAACCGTGTGACGCCCGAAAAGACCGCCGGCGGCAAGGGTCTCAACGTGGCCCGTGTACTGGGTCAGCTGGGCGACGACGTTGTGGCAACCGGTTTGCTCGGCGGCCACATGGGCGCCTACATGGCCGAGCTCATGGATGCCAACGGTATTAAGAATGATTTTGTACCCATCAAGGGCGAGACTCGCATTTGCCTCAACATCCTCCACGCCGGCAACCAGACCGAGCTGCTCGAGAGCGGCCCGACGATTGCCCCCGAGGAGCTTGATGCCTTTACCGCCAAGTTCGCCGAGCTTGCGAGCAAGGCCGCTGTCGTTACCATCTCGGGTTCGCTGCCCCGCGGCGTCGAGGCGGACTACTACGCCAAGATCACGGGCATTGCCGAGAACGCCGGCGCCAAGGTGCTGCTCGATACCTCGGGTGCTTCGCTTGAGGCTGCGCTCAAGTCCGAGGTCAAGCCTGAGCTGGTTAAGCCTAACCTGACCGAAATTAACGGCCTTCTGGGCACGAGCTTTACCACCGACGATGTGGACGAGCTTCGCGCCGCGCTCGCCTCTGATGCCCGCTTCTCCGATATCCCCTGGGTCGTCGTGTCCATGGGTGCCGCCGGTTCCGTGGGCTTCCATAACGGCCGCGCGTTCCGCGCCAAGACCCCCGATATCCCCGCCGTTAACGCTACGGGCTCTGGCGATTCTACCATTGCCGGCTTCGCGCACGCCATCGCAGCCGGCGCGGATGATGAGACGGTGCTGCGTACCGCCAATACCTGTGGCAAGCTCAACGCCATGGATCCCATGACTGGCCACTTGGTTATGGATCGTTGGGACGAGGTCTACAACGGCGTTACGGTGACCGAGCTGTAAGAGCTTGTGCTGCGGCCCCGGCATCGCTTGCTAGCTCATGTCGACGACAAGTGCAGTAGCATTATGCCGGGGCACGACTCCGACTTTGTCGTGTTCAGTCCCGACCTTACCCTGGTCGAGACGTATGTGGGCGGCAACAGCTTTGGTAATGCGTTTGCCGAGTAGCCGCCAAGGAAACGATCCGAGAGGGGATTTAGATGATTTACGGTGCATTGGGCGATATCGAGGAGTATCGCGGAATGCTCAAGGGCCTCGACGTGCTGATCGACTGGCTCGAGGAGAACGACCCGGCGCAGCTCGAGGTCGGCAGCCATCCGATTCTGGGCGACAAGGTCTATGCGAACGTCATGGCTCCCACGACGCGTCCCGAGGCCGAGGCTCACTACGAGACGCATCAGCGCTATCACGACCTGCAGATCGATGTCGAGGGTCGCGAGGCCTTTAAGGTTGCCACGGGCAGCCTGACGCTGGTCCAGGAGTTTGACGAGAAGGACGACTACGATCTGGTCGATTCCGACGCTTCGATCGCCGGCGATCTTGCCGACGACAAGTTTGCGCTGTTCGTTGCCGGCGAGCCTCACATGCCCACGCTTGAGTTCCCGGGCGATGGCGCACAGCCGGTCAAGAAGATTTGCTTTAAGCTGCTTGCAGATGCTTACTGGGAGGAGTAGCGAGCTACTCGGCTGAGTTGTTCGTATGCTGGCGTGATTCCATTGAGGGGCGCGCTTGAGCCCCGTTAATCGCGGTTCCCTTGGGGATTGCGGTTGGCGGGGCTTTTGTTGTTTGAGCTGGACTCTTTGGGGCGGCTAAATTAGGCTGAACGACGTAGTTATTGAGACACGATTGATGCTAAATGGATTGAAGAATAATTAAAATGGCTGTGTATACGAGAAATAGCTAATTGATGGGAGCTCTTTATGGGACTCAGCACAACCGCTTTAATTCCTAGGCGCGCTTTCTTGGCGTTGGGGCTCGCAGCTGGTTCTGCCTGCCTTACCGCTTGCTCCGGGAAGGGAAGCTATGACGATGGTTACGCTGCGGGCTATGCTGCTGCTCAGGCAGACACTGCCGGAAAAGAGAAAGATGGCAGCGGCGGGGACGGCGATATCCCAGCATCGGGTATTGAGTACACCATCACGGGGGCGCAACGCGGAGTAGAAAGTTATAGTGACGGCAAGCCACTGTTGATTTTGAATGTGACTGCAAAAAACGTTTCGGATGACCCTCAGTTTGTCTTGTTTTCTGGAAATGAAATAGCGGCTTTCCAAGATGGAAAGGGGCTTAAGTCGGGTATGTTGGCGGAAGGCCTTGACCTTCCTGAATCGCGCCAAATAAAACCTGGTGCTGAGTTAGAGGGCTGGCTCGGTTATGAGCTGATTGACGAAACTACTCCGGTTGAATGTGAAGTCGGACACCAAGCCACATCCGCTGACCATGAGACTGCTTTCTATGGCCTGACTAATCCACAGACAATCGATCCGAGTACTCTTTAATCCCTATTCATGCGTATAAAAGCCGCTGTAATTCTTCTGGGGAACATATTTGAGTCCCGTTGATTGTGGTCTACTTGGGGACCGCAGTTGGCGGGGCTTTTGTTGTTGGAGGGAGCTGTTTGCCGTCGGGGTTGCTGCAGTTTCTTGGTGCAATGCACTCAATCGGCAACAAAAAAGCCGCCCGAAGGCGGCTATCTTGTGCAATGGAGCCAGCGACCGGGCTCGAACCGGTGACCCCCGCTTTACGAGAGCGGTGCTCTACCAACTGAGCTACGCTGGCGGCCATGTGGTGACGCAACTGAGGCGTCAACGGCTGTCTATGATACGGGACATCGCACATCCGCGCAAGTGTTCTGACGGCTTTTCTCACTTTAAATGCACTAATATTGGAGACGTGATGTCTTGCTCTTACGGGTCTCAAGCAGAATGGGGCAGTGATGATTCAACCCAAGATTCTTCTCACGCGCATCGATGATCGGTTTATTTACGGGCAAGACGTTGAGCTGTGGAATGAGGCGGTTGGTTCCAACCTCGTCCTGATCGTTAACGACGAGATTGCGGCGGATTCGCGCAAGTGGGCGCCTATGAGGGTCGCGGTGCCCGAGGGCGTGTGGACACGGTTTTTCTCGGTGCAAAGGGCCATCGACATCATTCATACCGCAACGCCGCGCCAATTGATTCTGATCATGGTGGCCTCACCCGCCGATGCACTCGCGCTGGTTAAGGGTGGCGTGCCGATCACCAAGATCAGCATTGGCCATATGCAGGCAGGGGAGGGCAAGCACCCCATAACGCCCGCAGTCGCCGTAGACGGCGAAGATGTCGCCGCCTTCAAAGAGCTGCAAAAGCTCGGCATAGAACTAGAAATCCGCTATCTCCCCAGCTCCAATCCCGACCCCATCGGCAATCTGTTCAACTGATCCCTTGGGGACGGAGAAAAACGAATCATTTTGCCCTTGCGAGGGACGCGTGCGATGCTGCCTGTCAAAAACAATGCCCATTTACTACGTTTGATCGGCTATCGCCGAGCATGTCGAATTTGAGAAAAACAAAACCGCAGGTAGGCGGCTCGCGAATTTAGCAAAAACCTGTGCATGGTCGAGCATCCCGGGCTAAACGTAGTAAATGGGCATAGTTTTGATATGTCGCTCATACAGTCACAGCGAAATTGAGCCCAAAAGATGAAAAAAACGCCCGTCGGCGGTGGTGCCGGCGGGCGTTGCTGTGCGATATGTTGCATTATGGGCTTAGTGCCTCATAAAGTGGTATTCGATCACATTGCTGTAGGGGTGACCCGGGCCCACAATGCCCTGCGGGAACAGCGGCTGGTGCGGCGTGTCGGGGTACATCTCTGCCTCGAGGGCAAAGCCGGCGCCCCGGCCATAGTTGGCATCGTCCTTGGCGTGCTCGTCGCCCAGCCAGTTGCCGGTGTAGAGCTGCACACCCGGGGCGGTGGTGTAGTAGTCCAGCTCGCGGCCGGTCCACATCTCCTCGACGTGCATCGCGCGGCGCAGGTTGCGACCGTACTGATAGCCATCGATACACAAGCAGTGGTCGTAGCCGCGTGCCTGCTTAATCTGCGGATCGTCGGCCTCCATGCCAGGCGCGACGGGGCGCAGCTCACGGAAGTCAAACGGCGTGCCCTCGACCGGAGCAATCTCGCCGGTGGGGATGTTCTGCTCGTTGATGGGCAGGTAGCGGGCAGCGTTAGCAACAAAGAAGTGCTCACAGTCCATACCGGCGTTGTGACCGGCAAGGTTAAAGTACGTGTGGTTGGTCATGGACACGTACGTGGCGCGGTCGCTCTCACAGCCATATTCGATACGGAAGCAGCCGGTGCGCGTCACGGTAAACACGGCCGTAAAGGTGCGGTTGCCGGGAAGGCCCAGCTCACCGTCCTCAAGCGAGGTGGTCATGCGTACGGCATTGTGGACCTCGTCGAGCTCAACGTCCCATACGCGCTTGTGCAGACCATGTTCAAGATCGCTGTGCAGGTTGTTGGTGCCCTCGTTGGCGGGCATATGCCAGTCCGTGCCGGCGATGGTGATCGTGGCACCTGCAGTGCGGTTGGCCACAGGTCCGATGGTCGCGCCAAAGCAGGCGGGGTTGTCAAAGTAATCCTCGAGCTTATCGAAGCCCAGCACCACATCGCGCACGTTGCCGGGGATGTCGGGCACGTCGATGCCCAACACGGTGGCACCATAGTCCATAATGCGAACGCAGATCTCGGGCCCGTTGAGGGTGTAACGATGAACGGGGGTACCGCACGGCGCGGTGCCGAAAAGCTCGGAAGTGATCATTTGGTTCCTAACATCGAGGTATTTCCGACAAACTGTAGCGCGAACAGGCGAGATTATCACTACACCCCACTAAAGCAGGGGGTATTTTTCTCAAAAAAGTGATGATTGGAGCTGCGCGGGCGTTCATTTGTGACGCGTACGAGTCTGATACAATTTGTTCGTTACTGTTTGAATGATATGCGCGCAAAGAACGGCGAGGATTCATCGTGATTAAGGCAGAGCGACAGGATAAGGTTCGTCAGCTGCTCGAAGAGCAGGGCACGGTCTCGGTTAAAGAGATTTCTGATACGTTAGGTGTCTCGGATATGACGATCCGCCGCGATCTCGAGGAGCTTGCGAGCCTGGGCGAGATCGAGCGCGTGCACGGTGGAGCCCGCAGTGCGCAGGGCCGTCCACATGCTATGTTGCGCCATGAGTATTCGCACAGCGAAAAGCGCACCAAGCATGCCGAGGAAAAGTTGCAGATCGCGCGCCGCGCCGTGAAGCTCATCGAGGAGGGCTCGACCATCTTTTTGGGTACGGGCACCACGGTTGAGCAGATGGCCTCGATGCTGCCGGCATTTCGTCTGCGCATCGTGACCAATTCGCTTTCGGTGTTTAACCTGCTCGAGGCGCGCGAGGACTGCGACCTGTGCCTAGTGGGCGGCATGTACCGTCGCCGTACCGCCGCTTTTGTGGGACCAACGGCCGAGGATACCCTGCGTGCGCTGGGTATCGACGCGGCGTTTATCGGCGCCAACGGCATTCTGGATGGCGACGTGTCTACGTCTAATATGGATGAGGGTCGTATCCAGCAGCTCGCCTTTAGCAAGGCCGACTCGCGCTATCTGATCGCCGACTCCAGTAAGATCGGCAAGCGCGACTTCTACACCTTCTGCCGTCTGGACAGCCTGGACGCCGTGGTGTGCGAGCCGGGCATCGCCGCCGAGGATCGCGCCGCCATCGAGGAACTCACGCAGGTCATTTGCTAGCTAGCGCTGCAAGCGATACATCTGCCCCCTGCCGGCGCGGGGGTACCGCTTTACAATGACGCGTAAATAACTTTGGGCAACAAGGATGAGGCTATTCTGGGATATGACTAGACTCCGTATTTCGTCTTTATGTCCCTTGAGAATGAATCGTAGTCTTCATAGAGCCCCTCTCTGCTTTCATCCTCGGCGTGGTTTACACGTTCAAGGAGCTTATCCTTTGGAGCCTCTTTTGTTATTGCGGCCTCGCTATCGGGTAATGTGGATTGCAAGAATAGTTCTAGAGCATGGACGTCTTTGAGTATGTAGCCCGTCGAACGACCCGCTCCTGTTTTTTCGATTGCGCTGCAACTAACAAGCTGACCGAGGGTTCGTTTAACGGTAACCTCGCTGATATCGGGGCAGTTGGATCGGATGTCGGATTTCTTAATGACACCGGGTCTCTGTTGAAATAGAACGGCGATGCGCGCTTGCTTCGACATGGGACGAGTGCTTGATTCAATTAAGGTACGCTGCTCGAGCTGTCGGTAGGCGGCCAGGGTTGTTCCGAGCATGAAACGGATAAAGGGTGCTTCGGTGTTTTGATTTTCATTCCATCCAGCGGAGCTTGCAGCGAGGGCGTTGTAGTAGAGCGCCTTGTTGTCTTCAATAAGTCGTTCGATGCTGATGTAACGCGCAACGTCGTATCCAGTCTTTTCGAGTAGCAGCGTTGTAAGGAGCCGGCTCATCCTGCCATTGCCATCGTTGAAGGGATGAATGCTGACAAAATCGAAGATGAAGCGGAATGATATAAGGAGGGGGTCGCAAACTTGACGAGATAAGGCGTCGTTGAGGGACCGACAGGCTTCTTCGATAAGTCCGGGGGTTGCTAGGGCCGAAGGCGGCCTAAAGCGCACAAATCGATTGCCTTGATCGTCGATGGAGATGATTTCGTTATCGCTATCTTTCCAATGGCCCCCATACGAGATTGCTGTGTGTACCATGAGGTCACGATGCAACTGCAGAATGACCGATGGCGTTACGGGAATGGAATCGTGTTGCTCGTGAATAAGCGACAGCACATCTCGGTATCCAGCGATTTCTTCCTCTGCGCGGGAGCTTGGCTTGGCGGAATACGCCATGATCGCTTTGAGTCTTTTTTGGGTGGTAACAATTCCTTCAAGTCCGTTGGAGGATTGGGTGCTTTGGATCTTAGCTTCCTCCATAAGGGACGATAGAAGTTCGGGTTTGACTTGACTCAGAGCAAGCTGTCGGCCTTTATGCTCGCGTATCGAGAGGAGGAGGTTGGTGATTGGAGTTGCTTCGAGTTCCGCTGGGACTGTGGTGTAATCGAACTGGCGCATGCGGCTCCTTTCGGTATCACGAACACACTTTCGATATCATAATATCATTAAATGATACCGAAAGTATGTTCGTGATACCGAAAACTAGAAACCATGCTTCATAACTGCTTGGAAAGTTTGGATTTGACTATCTTATTGTCTTGATCTGTAACATCTAGACGGTCAAAAGTGGTCTACATGTTACAGATCGAGATTGTTCGGCCCGGGCCACCCGTTCGTCTAAATCTGTAACAGCTAGGGCCGAAATACTCGACTAGATGTTACAGATCGAGACGAATGATCCGCTCGGGCCCACCAAAACAAAAAAGCCGCATGCGAACCCATGGAGGGATTCGTATGCGGCCGACAGGGGGTATGCGGCAAAAGTTAGGCCATGAGCAGGCCGGTCTCCGCGACGTTCTTGTACCAGTACGCGCTTGCCTTGGGATAGCGCTTCTGGGTCTCAAAGTCGATGTAGAACAGGCCGTAACGCTTGTTATAGCCGTTGGTCCAGGAGAACTGGTCCTGCAGCGACCACACGAAGTAACCGTCGACGTTCACGCCGCCGTCGATTGCCTTGAGGATCCATGCGAGATGCTGGCGCATATAGTCGATGCGAGGGGCGTCGTCGATAAAGCCATCCTCGAAGTCGTCCTTATAGCCCATGCCGTTCTCGGTGATGTAGATCTTCTTGTAGTTGGGGTAATCGTTCTTAATACGCAGCAGCAGGTCGTAGAGGCCCTCGGGATAGATGATCCAGTCCCAATCGGTGGTGGGTACGCCTTCGCGCACGCATGACTCGCCCACGCCCTTGAGGAACCAGCGCGAGGAGCCCTTGTCACCGGTGCCATTGTGGTTGATGTCATTTTCGCCCTCGGCGGCACGCAGGAACTGGCACTTGTAGGTGTTGACGCCCAGGCAATCGTTGTAGGGGAGCGCGGCGGTCAGCGCGGCGATGTCCTCGTCGCGGACGTCGAGCTCGCCGCCGGCGATATGGGACAGCTTGGTCGCAGCCTCCATCGTGTCGGCGGCATAGTGGCCGCGGAAGGTGGCGTCGAGTACCCAGCGGTTGTTGATGACGTCGGCCATGCGAGCTGCCTCGCAGTCGGCGGCGTTGTTGGGGTCGAGGGGATACTTGGGCTCCAGGTTCTGGACAATGCCGATCTCGCCCTCAAAGCCACCCTCATGGAAGGCGACGACGGCCTTGGCGTGGGCCACCATCATGTTGTGCATGAGCTGGAAGGCCTTGTCCAGGCGATACTTCTCGCCGTGCGGCCAGTTGCCGACGATAAAGCTGCCCTCGGCGGTCGCGGGAATCTCGTTAAAGGTAAACCAGTGCTTGACCTCGGTGAACTCGGCAAAGCAGAACTTGGCGTACTCGACAAAGGCGTCGATCGTCGTGCGCGTCAGGAAGCCCTCGCCGCCGTTCTGGTAAAAGGCCTCGGGCGTATCAAAGTGATCGAGCGTGACATAGGGGATAACGCCGGCTTTATTGCAGGTGGCAAAGAGCTCGTGATAGAAGGCAACACCCTCGGGGTTAATCTCACCAGTGCCGCTGGGGAAGATACGGCTCCAAGCGATGGAGACACGAATGCCGTTGATGCCGAAGCGCTGGCACAGGTCGATATCGACCGGGTACTTGTTGTAGAAATCGCTTGCGGGGTCGGGGGAGAAACGGCCCTGAGCAGCCAGGAAATCGTCCCAGGGCACTTTGCCCTTGCCGTGTGTACGGGTCTCGCCCTCAACCTGGTAAGCAGCGGTGGCGCCGCCAAACACAAAGCCGTCGGGGAACTGCATGGGGTTGGTCATGAGTCATCCTTTCTGTGGGATACGAATAGGGAGAGGTGCCCGAACCGGGAATCCGGGCACCAACAGAGGGAGGAACTAGTCGAGGTTCTCGCGGAGCCACTTGATGGCGCCAGCGGGGTCGCGAGTAAGGTCGATATATTCCTTACCGCGGGGAGCGAGCAGCTTAATGCCCAGGCGATCGGTGTCGGCCTTCATGTCGTTGTAGTAGCTACGAACCTGCGGGGCGAGCACGATGACGTCGTACTGATCCATGATGGCAGTGTGCTGACCATAGGCGCCTGCGGAGGAAGCGATGTTCTCTCCGGTCTGCGCGGCACCTTCCTTGATGGCGTTGGCGAGCATGGCAGAGGTGCCGGCGCCGGCGCACAGGACGAGGACCTTCAGGCCATCGACATCCTTCTTGGCGGATGCATCGGCAGCGGGCTCGGGCTGATCGGCGACAGGCTCGCTGCCGGCGGCGGCAGCGGTCGTCTCGACGGAAACGGTAGCCTGCTCGACAGCGGGCGCAGGGGCGTTGGCGGCGATGGCAGCGGCACCATCGGACTCGAGACCCAGCTCGGCGGCGCGCTCGGCCTCCTGGTCGCAGAGCAGCTTATCGTATGCCTTCAAGAACGGCAGGTAGATGATGGCGTCCAGCAAGATGATGATCGCGACAAATACCAGGGCGATAAGCTGGAAGTTCGTGGTGATGAAGATGCCGATGGGGGCAGGGGTAGCCCAAGGCACCACGAAGGAGAAGCCGTTCATGCCCACGTTGTCGATAAAGAACTTGGCAACACTTACGTTGGCACAGCCGGCGGCAACAAAGGGGATGAGCATGTAGGGGTTAAGGATCATCGGCGCGCCAAAGAGCAGCGGTTCGTTGACGGCGAAGGCAACAGGAACGATCGAGGCCTTACCGACGGCTTTGAGCTGCTTGGACTTCATAAAGAGAATCAGCAGAAGCGGCACGATGAACGTGGCGCCGGTGCCGCCGAACTCACCCACGAGCGACATGTTAAAGGTGAGGGAGTGGGCGGGGTGGCCGCCGGCCAGCAGAACCTGCAGGTTCTCAGCCTGGTTGGCAAGACGGATGGGGTCGATGCCCGGCTGGACGATCGAGGGACCGTGGACGCCGATGAACCAGAAGAACGCGGTGGCTGCCTGGATAAGGATAAGGCCAGGATAGGTTTCTGCAGCGGTAAAGAGCGGGGAGAGCAGTTTGATAAGCAGCTCGGAGAACGGAACACCCATGAGGTTGCGCACGACGACATCGATGATGCCGCAGATGATGACGGCACCGCCAAAGGGGATAATGTCGCGGAAGTTCTGAGCGATGGCGCCCGGGACCTCCTTGGGCAGCTTAATGGTCAGATCGCGCGAGACGCAGAATTTGTAGACCCACACGGTGATGAACGCGGCGATATAGGCCGAGAACAGACCGCGCGTGCCCATGCTGGTGCAGTCGAAGACCGAAAGCTCGGAGCCGTTGAACTTGGTGGTGAACTGCGTAACGGCGAGCAAAAGCATACTGCACTGGGCGGCCACCATGGTGGAGCCGTCGTTGAGCACCTTGCCGGCGGGCATGCGACGGTTCATGGAAGCCGTAAAGTTCTTGGCAGTGGTGCCGGCAACCATGATGCCCATGACGCCCATGGTGAAGTTGTACAGCTTGTTGCACCAGTCGATGAGCGGCTGGGGCAGCGTGATGCCGACTACGCCGGGAAGGGTGGCAATGAGCAGAAAGATCGAAGAGGTGAGGACGATGGGCATGCACCCAAGGAATCCGTCCTTAATGGCCTGGAGGTAGATGTTCCTCGAGATCTTCTCAAAGAACGGTTGATGCTTCTCGAGCATCTTTACGATGGCGTCCATAGAGCTCCTTTGCTACTTGATGCGCGATGCATGTGGATGGAACTGGTCGTCGATGGATGGTCAGGACTGCCCGGAAGCCTTCCTGCTTAAGGAAGGCATTGCGAAATGACAACGTTGTCATTTCGTTAATGACAACGTAAGACATTTTTGGAAGAGCAACAAGGATATACGGGCGAGCGGTCGATATTGTCCGGTGAATGGTTGATTTATCAGTCAGGCAGGTAGTGTATGCTAGAACGCAAAAAAACAAGCGATAGAGAACCGAGTGGAGAAGCAGTGGCAACGATGGACAAGAAAAACGTCTCGATGAACGATGTGGCGATTGCCGCGGGTGTTTCTCTCAAGACGGTGTCGCGCGTGATCAACGAGCCCGATAGCGTGCGAGAGTCGACACGCGATAAGGTCCATTCCGCAATGGAGGCGCTCGGGTTTCGAACCAACTTTGCCGCGCGTTCGCTCAAGTTGGGCCGTTACGGGTGTATCGGCGTGGTGCTGTTTCACTTGTCGGGCGGCGCCGTGGACATGATTGACGGTATTGCCGATGCCGCCGAAGAGCGGGGCTTTGCTCTCACGATGATCAAAAAGCGGGCGGGGGAGAAGATGACCCTTGCCGATGCGGCGCACAGAATGTCGCAGCTTCCCGTCGACGGCATGATTTTCAACCTGCGTCAGATGGTCGATGACTTTGATGCCTTTGAGGCACCGAAGGACCTCAAGACGGTGATTATTACGCCGATGGAGCATCCTACCTGCTCCACCGTCAGTGACGACCAAGAGGGCGGCGCGCGCATGGCGTGCGAGTACTTCTTGAATCACGGGCACAAGAGCGTGTACTTCGTTTCTGGTAAAAAAGAGTCACTGTCGAGCCAGTGCCGTATGAAAGGTTGGCGAGCGGCACTCGAGGCGCGTGGCATTGAGCCGCCCGAGCCTCTGCAAGGCGATTGGAATGCGGATAGTGGCTATGCCGCGGGCCTTGTGCTTGCCGATAAGCCCGATTGCACGGCGGTCCTCGCTGCTAACGACTGCATGGCAAACGGCGTGATGATGGCTCTACGTGACAAAGGGCTCGGTGTGCCCGACGACGTGTCCGTGATCGGCTTCGACGATGAGCTTTATAAGACGATTCCCAACTCGATTCTGACGTCGGTGAAGTTTCGTCACCGCGAGCTGGGCATCCGTGCGCTCAATGAGGTCGTCGCAGGTCTGGAAGCCCCGAGCTCCAGAAGCCGTACGCTCGTCTCGGGCGTGTTGGTCGAGCGCGCGAGCGTGCGGGATCTGCGGGCGTAGACGTGCTCGGCTCGTTCATCTCAACCTGTAACAGTTAGGGCCGAAATACTCGGCTAGATGTTACAGGTTGAGATTGAGAGGATTGTCCTGTGCGTTTATCTCAATTTGTAACAACTAGACGTCCAAAACCGGTTCTAGTGTTACAGATTTAGACAATTCGACCCGGTCTCCCCGGTTTGTCTTGATTTGTAACAGCTAGGGACCAAAAACTCGGTTAGATGTTACAGATTGAGATAAACGGCTTTCGACCTGCACAAAAGGGCCGGGGGCAGCGCGTCGTGTGACGTGCCGCCCCCGGCTGAGAAATGGGGACAGGTTATGTGGGCGGGTAACCCCGTCAGCCGCTAGTCCAGACGGCGGGTCTGCGCTACGTGCTTGTACCAGTAGGCGCTTGCCTTGGGCGTGCGCTTCTGGGTTTTAAAGTCAACGTAGAAGAAGCCATAGCGCTTGTTGTAGCCATTGGTCCAGGAGAACTGATCCTGCAGGCTCCACAGGAAGTAGCCACCCACGTTGACGCCCACCTCCATGGCCTTAAGCAGCCAGCGCAGGTGCTGCTCGATGTAGTCGATGCGCGGCTGGTCGTCCACAAAACCGTCCTTGTAGGGGTCCTTGTAGCCCATGCCGTTCTCGGTGATGAAGATCTGCTTGTAGTTGGGGTAGCGCTGCTTAATGTAGACGAGAAGATCGAACAGACCCTCGGGATAGATAATCCAGTCCCAGTCGGTGGTGGGGATGCCAGGCTTGTTCACATGCTCGCCAATGCCCTTAACGCGCCAGCGGCCGGTGCCCTTCTCACCCGTACCGTTGTGGTGCAGGTCGTTCTCGCCATCGTAAGCCTTGAGGAAGCGGCACTGGTAGTTGTTAACGCCCAGGTAGTCGTTGTAGAGTGCGGCCTCGCGCATAATCTCGAGGTCCTCGTCCAGGATCTCGATGGTGCCGCCCGAGACGGCAGTCAGGCGGTTGGCGCACTCGAGGGTGTCGGGGGCATAGTCGCCGCGGAAGGTGGCGTCGAGCAGGAACTGGTTTTGCAACACGTGCTCGTTGTTGGCGGCCTTGATGTCGGCGGGGTCGTTCTCGTTGAGCGGGTACTTAAACTCCAGCGACTGAATGACGCCGATCTTGCCCTTAAAGCCGCCGTTGTGGAAGGCCAGCACAGCCTTGGCGTGGGCGAGCATCATGTTGTGCTCGCACTGGAAGGCTTCGGCCAGATGAGCTTTGACGCCGCCGGGGAAGGTGCCCTCGATGTAGGTGTTGGAGGCGTCGGCCCAGATCTCGTTAAAGGTGAACCAGTAGGTTACCTGGTCGGCGTACTCCTTAAAGCAGAAGGTGGCAAAGTCCACAAAGGCGTCGATGGTCTCGCGGTTGAGGAAGTCGCCCTTCTCAAAGAGGGGCAGCGGCGTGTCGAAGTGATGCAGCGTGACAAACGGCTCAACGTGGTGCTTGTGGCACTCGGCAAATAGGTCGTGGTAGAACTGCACGCCCTCGGGGTTCACCTTGCCGGTGCCCTCGGGGAAGATGCGGCTCCAGGCGATGGAGAGGCGAATACCGTTGATGCCAAACTCCTCGCACAGCTCCAGGTCCACCGGATACTGGTTGTAGAAGTCGGAGGCGGGATCGGGAGAGAAGCGGCCCTGGGCCTCCAAGAAGTCGTCCCAGGCGACCTTGCCCTTACCGTGGGTGCGGGTCTCGCCCTCTACCTGGTAGGCAGCAGTGGCGCCGCCAAAGACAAAGTCCTCGGGGAACTGCGCGGGCGGCTTGGTGACGCTGGCGGGGTTAACGGACATGATGATCCAATCGTTTAAATCGAAGGGCCAGTCGGTCTTGGATAGTCGGCTGGCCCTAAGCGTTGCTTACTTCGACAGCTGCTCGCTCACAAAGGCGAGAGACTTGTCGCCGTTCTGGGAGAGCTCGATGTACTGCTTACCACGGCAGGCGACGCACTTGTTGCCCACGCGCTCGCAGTCCTTCTGCAGGTCGGCCAGGTAGCTGGCAGCCTGCGGAGCCAGGACGACCAGGTCAAAGTCGGGAAGCATGTCCACGTGGTTGCCATAGGCATCGGCAGCGGTCTCAAGATCGATGCCGCGCTCCTTGGCGGCCTTGGCCAGCGCGTTGGCGAGCAGGCCCGAGGTGCCGCCGCCCTGGCAGAGCACGAGTACGCGCTTGCCGTTGAGGTCGCTGGCGGCCGTAGCCTCGGTGGTGGCAGCAGCGGGGGCGGCGTCGGTCTTTACGACCTCGGCAGCGGCGCCGGCGGCAACGCTCTTGGCGTCGGCCTTACCCTGGAAGGCGTCGTTGAGCTTGGCGGCCTTCTCGGCGTTCTTGGCGGCGAGCTCCTCCCGGGAGATTTCGGCCTCCTCGGCGCACTTCTGGGCGTCATAGGCACGGAAGAACGGGTAGTACAGGGCAAAGTCGACGACCAGGATGATGGCGAGCATCACAAAGGCGAGCGGCTGGAAGCCCAGGCCCATGATGGTGCCAATGGGGCCGGGGACGGTCCAAGGCAGGGTGTACATAAAGCCGTTCATGCCCAAGAAGTCGATAAAGACCTTGAGGATCCAGATGTTGGCGATCGGGGCAAAGACAAACGGGACAAAGAAGACGGGGTTGAGCACGATGGGCGCGGCGAACAGCAGCGGCTCGTTGACGGCAAAGCACACGGGGACGATGGCGGCCTTACCGACGGCGCGCATCTCCTGGGACTTGGCCAGGAAGCAGAACATAAAGACCAGGACGAGCGTGGCGCCGGTACCGCCCATGCAGACGACGAAGTACTGGGCGCCCTGGGTCAGGACAGCGGAAGCGTGCTGGCCGGCCTGGAACGCAGCCAGGTTGTCGGTCATGTTGGCAACGAGGGCGGCGGCGATGGCGGGCTCGACGATCGAGGGGCCGTGGACGCCGACGAACCAGAACAGGCTCATAGCGCCGTAGATCACAGCGAGGCCGATATAGCCGTCGGCGGCGGTGAACAGGGGCTGGAACACCTGGATGACGCCCTGGGCAAAGCAGAAGCCAAAAGCAGCGCGGAAGACGATGTCAAAGACCCAAAAGACGGTGATGCAGACGGAGAAGGGGATGATGTCCTTAAAGGTCTGCGAGATGTTGGGCGGAACCTGCTCGGGCATCTTGACGGTGATGTTGCGCTTAATGAAGAACTTGTAGATGATGCCGGTCACAAACGCAGCGATAAAGGCGGTCAGCAGGCCCTTGGAACCAAGGTAGGTCGTGTTGAAGCCGCTGGCGGCGTCCGTGGCGATCGTGTCGCTCGAAAGGAGCAAGAAGCCGATGATGGCCGCGCACATGCACGAAATAAAGTTGATCTGGTTGTTCTTGGGCAGGTCGCGGTTCTGAGCGTCGGCGAAGTGCTTGGCCGTGGTGGCGGCGCAGGCGATGGCCAGGATGCCCATGGAGTAGTTGTAGCACTTCCACAGGGCGTTGCTGATGTCATCGGGCCAGTAGAAACCCCAGATGTTGGGGACCGAGGCTACCAGGCAGAAGATGGACGAGAAGATGATGATGGGGATGACGGAGATAAAGCCGTCGCGAATCGCCTTGAGGTACTTGTTGCGGGCGATCGCGTTGAAAAAGGGCTGGCCTTTTTCGATGGTGGCGATGAGTTGCTCCATGCAAAGCTCCTAAGAGTCGGTGGGTTAGCAACGATGGTAGCTTTTGACATCTGGTTGCCAAAATGTTGACGTTGCCATTTTGCGACACAAAAAAGATGTGAATCGGTGGACCCTGTGCCTGTAGACCGTCGATTCCTTGCGTGTAAACGATTGAGCTGCCCGGTGGCTCTGTGTTTGCACAATGGCAACGTTAACATTTGGGCGACAAAAGCCGTTCGGCGAAGCAGAATTGTCGGTGAACGGTAGGTTTTGGGTGGTAAGCGTATGGTGGGGGAGGCGTTGGATATACTTGAAGGCGTTTCATTTGAATGCGCAAAGTGCCACCAATGGCATCGTTGACATAGAAAGATCGACCTATGGCCGCTGTTAAAAAATCGGTATCCGTCAAAGACGTAGCGCGCCTCGCGGGCGTCTCGGAGCAGACAGTCTCGCGTACGGTGCACGATTCGCCCAGCGTGCGCCCCGAGACCAAGGAACGCGTGCGTGCCGCCATGCGCGAGCTGGGGTATCGCCCTAATTTTGCCGGTCGATCGCTGCGCCGTGGCAAGTTTAAGACCGTCGGCGTCGCCATGTTCAACATTACCGGTACCGGCAACCTCGATCGTATGGAGGGCTTTGCCGCCGCGGCCGACAAACATGGCTATGCCATCACCCTCACTAAGGTAGACGGGCATCCGTATACCCTCGAGAGCGCATCGTCGCGTATGAGCGCACTGCCGGTGGATGGCATGGTCGTGATCATGAATCGCATGCCGGCGGACTTTGGCACCTTTGAGCCGCTGCCCGGCATGCAGACGGTGCTCGTTACCATGTTGGAGCACCCGCTGTGCTCGACGATCGATAACGACCAGTTCGATTGCTCGCGTCAGGTCGTCGAGTACTTGCTGGGGCAGGGGCACAAGACCGTGCACTTTATCTCGTGCCCCGAGCGCTCGCTTTCGGGCATGCAGCGCGAGGAGGGCTGGCGCGAGACGCTGCGCGCGCATGGTATTGAGCCGCCGCGATTCATTCGTGGCGATTGGACGGCGCAGAGCGGCTATGCTGCCGGTCAGGCTCTGGCAGACGATCCGACCTGCACGGCCATCTATGCCTCCAACGACGCCATGGCCTACGGCTGCATTCGCGGGCTCGAGTCGCGCGGAAAGCGCGTGCCCGAGGACGTGAGCGTGGTGGGTGTCGATGACAGCCTGGGCGACATCGTGCCCGATCGTCGCCTGACCACGGTGCGCTTTGATAACAAGCGTGTCGGCATGTGGGCGGTCGACAAGATCGCCGGCGCCGAGGGGGTTACGCCTGGCGTGGAACACATGCTGATCCCCGGCGTGCTCGTAGCGGGCGATACGGTACGAGAGTTGCGCTAGGGTACGGACCTGTTTGGGTTGCCGCTAATAGTGTTTGATATTGTTCGAATTGGTTTAAAAACCGTTCACGGGTGAAAATCGACCGTTCATAGCTCGAAATTACGTTTTGCATTGTTCTTTTTTGTTTGAATGTTAATGTTTCTGTCATACACAACGCAGCGCGTATGCCCGGACGCGATGCTCTCCATTGGTTCATATGTGAAAGGAACGCAATATGGCAACCAAAGAAGAAATCTCGATGGTTGGATTCGAGATTGTCGCATACGCGGGCGACGCCCAGACCGATCTGCTTGCAGCGCTCGATGCTGCTCGCGAGGGGGATTTTGAGAAGGCCGAGCAGCTGCACAAGGATGCCAGCGATGCACTCATCGGCGCTCACGACACGCAGACCAAGCTGCTGTCGCAGGAGGCCGGCGGCGGCGAGATGGAGATGACCTTCATCATGGCTCACGCTCAGGACACCCTCATGACCACCATGATTCTGGAGAAGCAGGCCCGCTTTACCATCGATGCCTACAAGCGCATCGCCGAGCTCGAGGCCAAGCTCGCCTAACGAGTCCTCACAATCAAGTCCCCTTCCAAAAGCTCTGCCGCAAACCCGCGACAGGGCTTTTTCCGTCCCCCTCCAAGTTGCGGCATCCGGCAGTTGGGGACGTTCCCTATCTGCCGGCAGTTTGGGCCACTCCTTTTGCCATTGGGGACGTTCTTAAACGACTAGTCGTTGGGGACAGTCTTGGGGTGCTCTGCCACCCTTCCGTTCGGTTTTTCGCTGGGTGGGTATACTTCCATCCGCAATACAGGCCGGACTGAGGAGGTATCCAAATGCCGGATAACGGGTCAATACAAAAAAGAGACGCGCACGAGGTAGCTCATGGGCGTTCTGTCCAGATAACCGAGCACACGACAGTAACCGAGCTGCAGCCCAGCCTGTCCGATGTCGTGTGCGCAAACAAAAAGCTGCAGATTGGTTTTATCGTTGCGCTCGTGGTAGTGGCGCTGCTGTCGGGCTTTGTAGCTCGTCCGCATTTCGCCGATACCAAAACTTGGGACTCCACCATCGAGGTTATCGATCAAAAGAAGGGCAACGTTTTGGCGCTCACGACCTCGTGCGTGGCGCTGTCTGCGGGCATCACGGCGCTGCCGGGCGATACGGGAACGCCGGTCGCCGAGCAGCTCGCCCAGCTTTCGGGCAACTTGGGCATTGTGCTTGCCGTGCTCTACCTCGAGAAATATCTGCTGACCATCTTGTGGTCGGTGGGCCTGGGTATCCTGATCCCGTTTGCTCTGGTGCTCTTTGCGGTCTCGCTTGGCATTCACGGACGCTGGAGCACGAGTGCCGTCCTGCGCCGCGTGGCGACCCGCGTGCTGGTAGTCGCCATGATCGGCATGGCGTTGGTGCCTGCAAGCGTGTGGGTATCGCAAAAGGTCGACGAAACGTATCGAGTGAGCATCGAGGCGGCCGAGCAAAAGGCGGCCGACGCTGCAGACGTGGCGGATAACGACAGTTCCAAAGCAAGCAAGAAAAAGACTGAGTCCACAGAGCCCAAGAACGTGCTTGAGCAGCTTGCCGACGGTGCCTCGGGTCTTGTCACATCGGTGACCAGCGGCGCCAAGCAGATGACCGATGAGATTGTGCAGCAGGTGACTGATCTGATCGAAGGCGTTATCGTGATGATCGTGACCTCGTGTGTTATTCCGTTGCTGGTGCTCGCGGCGTTTCTGTGGTTGGGGCACACGCTGCTGGGGATCGATATTTCCGGTCCGGCGAACTACTTAACGGGGCGCTTTCTGAGCGCTCCGTCCAAGCATGCCAAGAAGGGCGGGCAGTCCGTGTAGCTAAAACAGCTGTATATACCGGGGCATACTGCCGAAGGGCGGGCGAGACACGTTCTCGGCCGCCCTTTTGTTTGTTGAACACATGGCCGCTACGTCCGCGCCAGACCCAAACGGTCAGCAATCACCCGTGAATGGTATTTGTTCAAAAAAGAACAAAGACAAACAAATAGTTGTTGCAGTTAATGTTCGAATGTGTTCAAATAAACAAGAACAGTGAAGAACCGCACATTCAGATGCCCGGACCTGAACGCGATTCAACACTTCCAAACAGAAACTACGCACCTGCGTATCTCTCAAGGAGGATGTCATGAGGGTTGTAATCGCTTCCGATGCCGACGGTATGTCGATGAAGGAGTCCATCAAGGAGATGCTCATCGCCGACGGTCACGAAGTCGTCGACTATTCCGAGACCCCTGCCGCGGACCTTGTCGATTCCGCGACCGCCGTTGCCAAGGACCTGCTGGAGCACAAGGATTCCCAGGGCTTCGCATTCGATAAGTACGGCGTCGGCTCCTATATGGCTGCCGTCAAGATCAAGGGCATGGTCGTCGCCAACATTTCCGACGAGCGTTCCGCTTACATGACCCGCGAGCACAACGGCTCGCGCATGGTCACCATGGGCCCGGGTGTCGTGGGCACCGAGGTCGCCAAGAAGATCGCCCGCGAGTTCCTGCGTGCCCAGTACGCCGGCGGCCGTCACCAGATCCGTGTCGACATGCTCAACAAGATGGCCTAACGAGAGCCACCGAGAACTCGAACTTCTACCTCAACTTGTGAATTCAGACGAAAGGACGTTCTGATGAAGAAGACCATCGCAATCGGTTGCGACCATATCGTTACGGACGAGAAGATCTATCTGGCCGACCGCCTGGAGCAGGCTGGCTACAAAGTGCTCGACTGCGGCACCTACAGCCACACCCGTACGCACTATCCCATCTACGGTAAGGCCGTGGGCGAGGCTGTTGCCAGCGGCAAGGCCGACTTTGGCGTGGCCCTGTGCGGCACCGGCATCGGCATCACCAACGCCGTCAACAAGGTTCCCGGCGCCCGCTGCGCCCTGGTTCGCGACATGACCTCTGCCCTGTATGCCCGTCGCGAGCTCAACGCCAACATCGTGGGCTTTGGCGGCAAGATCACCGGCGAGTTCCTGATGGCCGACATCATGCTTGCTTTCCTGGAGGAGCCCTACGACAAGACTCCCGAGCACGATGCCCTGATTGCCAAGATCGATGCCTGCAACAAGGCCGATGCCGAGGTTCAGGCCGACCCGCACTTCTTTGACGAGTTCCTCGAGAAGTGGGACCGCGGCGAATACCATGACTAGCGGGTATCCGGCGTAATTTACTAGTCCGTTGACGGCTCGCGTTTCTGTGATGAGGCGCGGGCCGGTTTTCTATCAGCCCTATTGACTTGGCGGGCTGTCGTACGAAAGGGAAGGCTCCTATGGAGTTTGTTCTTGATAACGGTTTGATTCGTGTGGCGTTGAGCACGGCGGGTGGGTCGTTCACTTCTATTGCGGCCAACGGCCGTGAGTACCTGTGGCAGGGTGACCCGGCGGTCTGGTCGGGCCAGGCACCCATTTGCTTCCCGATCTGCGGCGGCCTTCGTGACGGTCGCGCGATGACCATGGGCGGCCGCGAGGTAAACCTCGACCGCCACGGCTTTGCGCGCAAACAGGAGTGGAAGCTCGAGGAGCAGAGCGACAACATGGCTGCGCTGAGCCTAAGCTCTGCCGACCATGCCGAGTTGCTCGAGCAGTACCCGTATCCGTTCAAGATCGTTGCTCGTTACACGATCGATTCGGAAAAGGTGGCCGTGTCGTACGAGGTGACCAATGAGGGCACCGAGGACATGCCGTTCTTTGTGGGCGGTCACCCCGGCTTTAAGTGCCCGCTCGACGAGGGCGAGTCCTACGACGATTACGAGCTCCGTTTTGAGCAGCGTGAGGCCGCCGAGCTCTGTACTGCCGTTCCCTCGACGGGCCTGATTGATGTTGAGCATCGCAGCAAGAACCCCATGATCGGCCAGAACCTGCCGCTTACCCACGAACTCTTCGACTTCGCGGAGACCATCTTCGACGTGCTCGAGAGCCGCGTGGTTACGCTGACCAAGAAAACCGAGGACAAGGGCGTGCGCCTGACGTTCCCCGATATGCCGTACCTGATTGTGTGGAGCAAGCCCGAGGGCGACTTTGTGGCAGTTGAACCGTGGGGCGGCCTGTCCACCTGCTCCGACGAGGACGATATTCTGGAGCACAAGCGTGGCTGCTTGGTGGCCAAGCCGGGAGAGACCGTCACCCGCGGCTTTGAGATTGAGATCCTTTAACGAGCTATCGTATGTTTGGGGTGGGTCATGCCGCCCCGGAACAGGAGTTCAATATGATTCTGACCGTTACCATGAACCCGTCGATTGATACGCGCTATCAGCTCGACAAGCTGATCATCGACGATGTTAACCGCGTGACGCCCGAAAAGACCGCTGGCGGCAAGGGCCTCAACGTGAGCCGTGTGCTGCTGCAGTTGGGCGACGATGTGCTCGCGACCGGTCTGCTTGGCGGCCACATGGGTGCCTATATGGCCGAGCTTATGGATGCCGACGGCGTCAAGAATGACTTTGTGCCCATCGCCGGTGAGACACGCATTTGCCTGAATATTCTGCACGAGGGTAATCAGACCGAGCTGCTGGAGAGCGGCCCGCAGATCGCTCCGGCCGAGCTCGAGGCCTTTACGGCCAAGTTCGCCGAGCTCGCTGCGAAGGCTGACGTCGTGACGCTTTCGGGCTCGCTGCCGCGTGGCGTCGATGCCGGCTACTATGCCAAGCTCGTCAAGATCGCCGAGGAGGCGGGCGCCAAGGTGCTGCTCGACACCTCGGGTGCATCGCTGGAGGCTGCGCTGGAGTCCGACGCCAAGCCCGAGCTTGTGAAGCCCAATCTGACCGAGATCAACGGTCTGCTGAGCACGTCCTTCACGACTGACGATGTCGATGCCCTGCGCGAGGCGCTTGCCGCCGATGGCCGTTTTGCCGGTATTCCCTGGGTTGTCGTTTCGATGGGCGCTGCCGGTTCGGTGGGCTTCCATGAGGGTCGCGCATTTCGCGCCAAGACGCCCGCGATTGCGGCTGTGAACGCGACGGGTTCCGGCGACTCGACCATTGCCGGCTTTGCGCATGCCATTGCTGCTGGTGCCGACGACGTCACCGTGCTCAAGACTGCCAATACCTGCGGCAAGCTCAACGCCATGGACCCCAAGACCGGCCACCTGGTCATGGACCGCTGGGACGAGGTCTACAACAGCGTTGAGGTCGTAGAGTTGTAGCGGTTGCGACTCCTAATAGAATGAGCGTGGATAATCTCCTGCTTTTGGTGCCCATACGAGCTCAAAGTGGGAGATTTTCCACGCTCGAGTCATTAGTCGTTGGGGACGTTCTTGTTTGACTAGTCGTTTAAGAGCGTCCCCAATGACTACACGCAAAAATGGCGCCCGCCGGCGATGTTGCCGGCGCCGTTGTCTTGAAGACGAAATGATCCGTTTTCCTTCGTCCGAAAGGGATCATTACAGTGAGTCGATAAAGCGCTGCTGGGCGGCGCGGCCGGCTTCATCCCATTTAAATACGCCGGCGTTGTCGAGCACGTGGCCAAACACCACGCCGACCTCCTCGTGCAGGATATCGATGGCGTTGTCCGCCGTAAGCTCGTCGGCGCGGCGGGCATAGACATCCTCGGCCCATGCGGCGTGGCTGCGGCAAAGACTATCGCCCTCGAGCGCGCCGGCAAGGTCGTAGCTGGCATCGGCCTTGGCCGCCAGCAGGTGCTCGCGGACAGCACCGAGCTCGGGAACCAGGCGCGGCGGAAGAATGGCGAGACCCATAACCTCGATCAGGCCGATGTTCTCCTTCTTAATGTGGTGATACTCGGCATGCGGGTGGAACACGCCCAACGGATGCTCGTCGGTCGTGATGTTGCAGCGAAGCGCCAGGTAGGCCTCGTAGATTTTGCCGCCGGCATTGCCGCGGGAGTCGACGCGGCGGATGACGGGTGTCACTGTGTTGTGCGCCATGTCATCGGCTGTGTGCGCGATGACGCCCACAGGCTCATCGGTCCACTCGCGCCAGGCGAGGATAATCTTCTCGGCAGCGTCGAGCAGCTGAGCGCGGTCATGCGAGCGCAGGCGAAGCACCGAAAGCGGCCACTGCAGCACAGCACCCGTAACGCTGTCAAAGCCGGGCACGCTAAACTGTGAGACCTCGGTGGCATGCATCATGGGGAACTCGTGCGCGCCGCCCTGGAAGTGGTCGTGCGACAGAATCGAGCCGCCCACGATGGGCAGGTCGGCGTTGGAGCCAATAAAGTAGTGCGGGAACAGGTCCACAAAGTCGAGCAGGCACGTCAGGCCCTTGCGGTCAACGTGCATCGGGCGATGCTCGGAGCTCATGGCAATGCAGTGCTCGTTAAAGTACGCGTACGGGCTGTACTGGAAGCCCCAGCGCTCGCCGTCGAGCTGGATGGGGATAACGCGCAGATTCTGGCGGGCGGGGTGAGTGCCGCCGTCGGCTGCGGCGGAGCGTCCGGGATAACCCTCGTTTTCGATGCAGAGCTGGCAGGCGGGATACTTTTCGCCCGCGTTCTTGGCTGCACCTGCCGCGGCGATGTCGCGCGGGTCCTTCTCGGGCTTGGACAGGTTGATGGTTATCTCGAGATCGCCCCAGTTGGTGGGGGTGCTCCATTTGATGTTGCGCGCGATGGCGGCGCGGCGCACGTAGCCGGCGTCGCAGCACAGGCCGTAGAACCAGTCGGTCGCAGCGCGGGGTTCGTTGACGCCCATGCGGCCGTTGAACTCCTCGTTTACAACCGAAGGCCTCGGCATCAGCGTGCCCATGATGCGCATGGCGATGCGGTCGCGCCCCGATGTTGTGTCCTCGGCGGCGCCGTTGGCAACGGCAGCCTCGGAAAGTGAGACAAGCGTGCCCTCCAGGTCAAAGTCGGGCAGGGTATCGGGGTGCAAGAGCGAAATCTTCTCGGTCTTGAGCGCCCAAGCCATGTCGAGTGCGGGGCCCGTGGCGCCGATGCACTCCAAAATGGTGTTGTAGGCCCAGATGCGATCGTCCTGTCCGATCATCGATCGATGGATGGCATACTCAATCAGGCCCTGCGCGGCCTCGCGCACGTCGGTCATTACAGCCATGCCGCGTAAGCCCCCTTGTCAGAAATGGCGTAGTGGCGGGCAGAGCCCTCGCCCAGCCAGCCGTTCATCTTGGCAATGAAGGTGTCGACCAGGTCGAGCGGCACGAAGGCCTGGATGGTGCCACCAAAGCCGCCACCGTGAATGCGAACGGCGCCGCGGCCGTCGAGCACGTGCTCGGCCAGCGCCAGGGCATACATGGAAGGCTGCTCAGACCCCAGCTTGGCAACGACATTCTGCAGGTACATGGCGGAGCTGGCGCCGGACTCGCGCGTCAGGACCAGGAACTGGTCGATGTCGCCGGCGTTAAGGGCCGCCCAACGCTTATCGACCAGGCCGTTTTCGTACCAGTAGTGAACGGCGCGCAGGCAGGCACGGTCGCCCAGCTTGGCGCGCAGCTCGGGGAGCTTGGCGTCAAAATCGGCAACGTTTACCTCGCACAGGCGTGCCTTGCCAAACTCGGCGGCGACGTCTTGCATCTCGCGCGGAACGGCGGCGTAGTCGTCGGTGGCGGCCACGTGGTCGGCGCCGACCTTAACGAGCACGAGCGCATAGCCGTGATCTTCAAAGTTGAGTTCGAGCTTCTGGGTCTTAGGCTGAGCCTGATCCTCAAAGTCCATGTAGGCAAGGCCGCCCAAGCACACGGCGGCCTGGTCCATAAGGCCGCAGGGCTTACCGTAGTAATTGTTCTCGGTGCGCTGGCTCATCTGGGCGAGCGCGACAGGCTCGATGGCGGGCGCTCCCCAGAGCGTCTCCATGGCACGACCGTATGCCGCCTCGACAGCAGCGGAGCTCGAAAGACCGCCGCCCGAGGGGACGGAGCAGGTGAAGGCGAGGTCGAAGCCCTGGGGCTCAACGCCCAGAGCAGCGATTTCGTGGGCCATGCCGCGGACGAGGCTCGCGGACGTGCCCTTCTCGGACTCCTGAACGTCTAGCGTGTCGAGCGCGATCTCAAACGTGGGATAGCCTTCGTCGGCAACGCGGACCTTGTTGGAATCAGTTGCCACGGCGATGCCGTCGACGGCGACATCGAGCGAGCCGGCGATAACGTGGCCGCCCTCGTGGTCGGTGTGGTTGCCGCTGATCTCGGAGCGGCCGGGCGCGTGCACATAGAGCACCTGGCGATCGCCGATGGGGCCAAACTCATCCTCGAACAGCTTGGTGAGTGTGGCGAGTGTCTTTTCGTCGGGAGCGGTCATGAGGGTCCTTTCCTTGGCGCATACTGACGAGCTTTGCGTCGTAGTGAGTACGTTAACAATCTGAAGCGGCGTAAATTCAGCATCTACGATGCCGCACGTTACGGGCTATGTTAACGTACTCATAACACAACACTTATCACTTTTTGAGAATCTGGTAATCGGTAGAAATTCAGCCGTGAACGGTATTGCCGTATGGACTTATAGAGCAGAAGAGTTGCGGATTGAAAAAGTAGAGTACGTTAGCATGCGTCCGACGATAGCGGGCTTCGGCGCGGGGTGTGTTTCTGCCCGGGCCGGCATGCACGCTATTCAGATCTCGCAAGGGTGAAGGTGATCCTGTGGCAAGGCGCCCGTCCAACGATACAGGTACGCGTCCGGTCTCCATGGCCGACGTCGCCCGCGCTGCTGGCGTTTCGCAGCAGACGGTTTCGCGCGTCGCCAACGGCTTGCCCAACGTTAACGAACAGACGCGCCAGCGCGTGCAGGCCACCATGCAAGAGCTCGGCTTTCGTCCGAGTTATGCCGGTCGCTCGCTGCGCGACGGCCGCTACCATTCGGTCGGTCTGTGCGTCAACGATGTCACCAAGTTCGGTAACCTGACGATGATCGACGGCATTGCCAGTGCGGCCCGTGAGCGCGGTTGCGCCATCACGCTGGTCGAGATGTCCAAGACCGAGGAGTTTTCGCTTGCCGAGGCCACGCGTCGTATGGCTGCATTGCCGGTGGACGGCATCATCATCGGCATGAGTCGCATGGCGCCCGATTTTGAGTCGTTTGATCCACTGCCGGGCATTGGCACGGTTATCGTCACCATGTATGCGCATCCGCGCGTGACCACGGTCGATTCCGATCATTACGGCTGCTCGCTGCTGCTCATGGATCACCTGTTTGAGCTGGGGCACGAGCAGATTCGCTATATTGGTGGCCCGTCGTTCTCAGTCGACGAACAGTTTCGTCGCGCCGGCTGGCAGGATGCACTCGAGCGTAAACACATCGAGCCGGTAGAGCCGCTCGAGGGTGACTGGTCTGCCAACAGCGGTTACGAGGCGGGCAGGTACCTGGCCGAGCACGACCGCACCATGACGGCGATTTACGCGGCAAACGACCAGATGGCAAACGGCGCCATCGCCGCGCTGCGCGATAGCGGCTTGCGCGTGCCCGAGGACGTGAGCGTGGTGGGCGTCGATGACTCACTCGACGACTTTGTCGCGCATAACGAGCTCACGACCGTTCGATTCGACTTGCATCAGCGCGGACGAGAGGTGTTTGAGCATGCGGTTCCCGAGGCGGGTGCGGCGGGCAAAACCGTTGCCATTCGTATTCCCGGCCAGCTTATCGTTCGACATAGTACGGCGGCACCGCGCGCATAGTTTCCGCAGGTCAACGGTGATATGTTGAACATCAATAACAATCGATAAGGATGCCGGCAGATGGCTGTTGGGATGCAGCCGAGTGCTATGATAGACGGGTTCTTTTGTCTATCTAGGAGGTTTTGCCTGATGGAGATCACCAAGGATATCCGCTACATCGGCGTCGACGACCACGACATCGACCTGTTCGAGGGCCAGTACGACGTGTCCGAGAACGGTATGGCATACAACAGCTACGTTATCTTGGGCGAAAAGATCGCTGTCGCCGATTCGGTCGACGCTGGCTTTGTCGACGAGTGGCTCGGCAACCTCGAGGCCGAGCTCGATGGCCGTACGCCCGACTACCTGGTCGTCCATCATATGGAGCCCGATCACTCCGCCGGCATTGCCGCCTTTATGGAGCGCTATCCCCAGGCACAGATCGTGGCAAGCATGGGCGCCTTCCGCATGATGGTCAACTTCTTTGGCACCGATTTCCCCGAGCGCAAGATGGTCGTCAAAGAGGGCGATGTGCTCGACCTGGGCGGCCACAGCCTAACGTTTGTTGGCGCCCCCAACGTTCACTGGCCCGAGGTGCTCTTCTCCTACGAGGCCACCGACAAGGTGCTCTTTAGTGCCGACGGCTTTGGCAAGTTTGGCGCCAACGACATCGAGGATCCTGAGGGCTGGGCCTGCGAGGCGCGCCGTTACTACTTTGGCATCGTGGGAAAGTTCGGCAAGTTTGTGCAGGCCGTGCTCAAGAAGGCCGCCGATCTGGACATTCAGATTATCTGCCCGCTTCACGGCCCCGTGCTGACCGAGAACCTGGGTTATTACCTCGACACCTACAACACCTGGTCGAGCTATCAGCCCGAGGACGACGGCATCACGATTGCCTACGCGAGCGTGTACGGCCATCTGAAGGTCGCCGTTGAGGAACTCGCATCCGCGCTTGAGGCTCGCGGCCAGAAGGTTTCCGTCTTTGATCTGGCTCGCGACGACATGGCCGAGGCCGTTGAGGATGCGTTCCGCTATGACCGTCTGGTACTCGCTTCCATCACCTATCAGGGCGAGATCTTCCCGTTTATGAGCACCTTCATCCACACGCTCGCCGAGCATGCCTACCAGAATCGCACGGTGGCGCTTGTCGAGGCCGGCTCTTGGGCGCCCGCTGCTGCCAAGGTTATGACCAAGGAGCTCGAGGGCATGAAGGACATCACCCTGACGCAGAACAAGGTGACCGTCCTAGGCTCGCTCAACGACACCTCGCGCGCCCAGATCGAAGCCCTCGCCGACGAGCTTTCCAAATAGCGATATTTCGCTTTTAACGCTCAAACCACCACAAAGGGGACAGGCACCTTTGTGGTGGTTTTTGTTTACACGCTGGCGATGATGAGGTTCGGGCGTTCGTCATCGGCAATCTCGGCGATTGAGGTGGCAACGGCATGGTCGGGGTCGCAATCCATCATGACGGTGTCGACATCGGTCAGTTCGGCAAAGCGATACATGCCGCGTCCGTTGACCTTGCTGGCGTCCATGAGGGCGGCGCTTTGACGGGCTGCGGCGATCATGGCCGTTTTGGTCTCGGCCATCTGAGGAAAGTCAGTCGTAAAGCCGCAGCGGGGGACAAAGGCGCCGGGGCATATGACGGCAAGGTCTGCGTGAACCGTTTGAAGTGCCTGCATGGTGAGCGGGCCATATAGATAGCGATGGCCTTTGCGCAGTGCCCCTCCCAGCATGACGACATCAACCGAGGGCATGCTTTCGTCGATGTAATCGGCAATGGTGATGTCGGCCGTGATGACGGTGATGCCGTCGCGCTGATCGAGGAGCCGGACAAACTCGAGTGCCGTGGTGCCCGAGTCGACGAGCAGGGTGTCACCGTTGCCGACGAGTTCAATGGCACTTTGTGCGATAGCCTGCTTGGCGGCGACATTGATGTTTATGCGGCGATCTTGCGTGGAGACAGTTAGGCGTTTGTGGAGCGACACGGCGCCGCCATGCGTGCGACGCAGCTTGCCGGATTCGGCGAGCGCGTCCAGGTCGGCGCGGGCGGTGACGGAGGATACGCCAAAGGTTTGGGCGATGTCTGCCACCTGAACGGAGGCGTTATGCTCGAGCATTTCCATGATGGCGGCGCGCCGCTCGTCGGCGAATGCTCGAGTTGTTACGTGGGCCATAGCTGCTCCATCCGCGTCTGAAATTTGCAGGAATTGTGTTGAGTCCATTTTCGTTCATTTTCTTTTTAAGTAAGAAAACACCTTTTGATTACTTATCTTTTCTATAAAAGAAAGACGATTCGCGTGAAAACTTCAGTGTCGGATAGAGAAATTTGGTCCGAATCCCTTCCGTTTGCTTTTCAAAAACGGGTGTCCTGACCTGCGTGCCGGTGATATCTCATACATGTAACACGAACGATTTCCATACAATGGGGGCAGCAAAACGCAAGGTAAAACGCCTTGCGGACACGTACGCCCGATGTCCAGATGCGGGCGAGGGAGAGGAGCAAACGCTCATGGCACTTGTTACCACCGAAAAGATGCTCAAGGACGCTCAGGCCGGCCACTACGCCGTCGGCGCGTTCAACGTCGAGAACCTCGAGTTTGTTATGGCCGTTCTGGCCGCTGCCGAGGAGACCAAGTCCCCCGTCATCATGCAGACCACCCCGGGCACCATCAAGACCGCTGGTCTGGACTACTTCTACGGCATGGTCAAGGCTGCCGCCGAGCGCGCTTCCGTGCCCGTCGCTCTGCACCTCGATCACGGCGATGGCTATGACCGCTGCATGCAGGCTTTCCGCACCGGTTACACCTCTGTCATGATTGACGGCTCGCACGAGTCCTTCGAGGACAACATCGCCCTGACCAAGTCCGTCGCCGACGCTGGCCGCGCCATGGGCGTGCCCGTCGAGGCTGAGCTTGGCAAGGTTGGCGGCAAGGAGGACGACGGTCCCGCGGTTGAGGGCGAGAGCCCCTACACCGATCCTGCCGAGGCCAAGGAGTTCGTCGAGCGCACTGGCTGCACCTCCCTCGCTATTGGTGTTGGCACCAGCCACGGCGTGTACACGAGCGATCCGCACATCGAGCAGTCCGTGGTCAAGGCCATCCGCGACGCCGTCGACGTGCCGCTGGTTCTGCATGGCACCTCCGGTGTGCCCGATGAGCAGGTTGCCGAGGCTGTGAAGAACGGCATCTGCAAGGTTAACTACGCTACCGAGCTGCGTCAGGCCTACACCAAGGGCTTCATGGCCTACATGGCCGAGAACCCCGCCTGCTTCGATCCTAAGAAGCCGGCCAAGGAGGGTATGCGTGAGATCACCGAGCTGGTTAAGATCCGCATGACCAACCTCAACTCTGTGGGCAAAGCAGAGTAACAGCAAGGGTACTCCGACTCGCTACATATCCCGGGGAGGGACGAGGGCTTAGTTCCCCAATCGTCCTCGGGCATGCAAAAAGCCTCGCTGCGCACTTCGTGCGGCGAGGCTTTTTGCCCCCTGCGGAAAGATTGGGGAACTAAGCCCTGGTCCCTCCCAGGTTGACCTACTCGAGGTCGTCGCCCTTGTGGCGTTATGGCTGGAAGGGTGGGGCGTTTGGGCTACTTTGTTGATGAGGGGCTAGTATGCCCGGGCTTGGTTGGGGAAGGTTTTGTCTAGGGATGCTTGGAGCTTTTCGAACGACGTCTGCAAGTTGAGGCTTTGGTCGGTTGAGCGTTTGGCTTTTGTGGTGGGGGAGTCGAGGAGACCGTCTCTCTGTGTCGGGGGGAAGGAGAAAAGGTTTGCATGTTTTAGGGATGGCTGCTGTGCTGCGTCATTGGAAGAATGCATGCTTTTGCGGCCTCCTCGATATCCACCAAAAGAATGCGCTCGGGGTTTGCTGCTAGGCCCCGTGCGCTGGCTACATTATGCCGCGAGCGCTGATAAGGAAGCGCTAAAGAAAGGCTTAACCTGGTTTGATGTTACGATGAAACTGCAGGTCATAGGTATCGAGTAACACTCTTGAAAGGTTTTGAGCTTAAGGGCTTTCCAAGGTTGTGACGTGGATGTGGCGCGGACGTGCGGAGCGTGTGAATGCTCGCTGTTAGCGCTGCGGCTCTGTGGCGCGCACCTGCTCGATGACCTTTTCCATCGTGGCGTCGATGCGGTCTTTTTTGAGTTCGCATTCCCAGATGGTTATGGGCGTCCAGCCCATTTGAGTGAGCGCTGCCACAGCAGCACGGTCGCGCTCGACGTTGCGACGGAACTTTGCCTCCCAAAACTCAACGTTGCGCTTGGGCTGGCTTGGGTTGCACTTGGGGCAGCGGTGCCAAAAGCAACCGTTGACGAAGATGGCGATCTTGCGGCCGGGGAAGGCGATGTCGGGCTTGCCGGGTACCTTCCATTCCAAACGATAGCCCGTAAGGCCCGCGGCCCGTAGGCGCTGACGTACGAGCAGCTCGGGCTTGGTGTTGGCGCGCTTGTTGCCCTTCATGGACTTTTTGATGGCGGCGCGACGGCGGACCAGTTCGCGCTCGTCAGCGGAGAGGTCCGAGGTATCGATGCCGTCGAGCAGACCGGGCTTGGGACGCTTTTTGCTGCGGCGTTTAGGTGCGCGTTTGGGTTTGGTGGCGGGTTTGTCGGTTGTGTTGGGCGCGGCGTCATCGGCGGAGCTTGCCTCAAGCCGATCCTCCTTTAACTCAATCAGAGCATCAATGAGCCCCTTGTCGGCGGGCATCCATTCCACCGTGGCAAGCGAGGTGCGTGGAATCCAGCGGATATCAAGCTGGCGGTCGTGTTTCTGGGGCTCATCGGATTCATCGGCGAGCGAGCAGTAGTAACACTCCATGGAGAGATGAAAATCGGGGTAGTCATACTCAACGGTGTAGAAATCACGCAGGTTGGTGACTTTTACCTGTAGCTCTTCCATAAGCTCGCGGCGCACGGCGTCTTCGGGTGTCTCGCCGCGCAGAAGTTTGCCGCCCGGGAACTCCCATAGTCCCTGCATGTTGCCGTAGCCGCGCTGCACGGCAAGCAGCTCGTCAGATCCTTCCTTGCGAATGATCCCAGCGGCAACATGAACAGTCTTCAACAGGAGCCCTCTCTCAACACCATTACATGACGGGGTAGTCTTTTTGGGACGGGGCTTTTTTAGCTGCCCTATGTCAAATGCGCCCTCATGCCTCAAAAGCTTCGGATGGGGCAGCTAAAAAAGCCCCGTCCCAAAAAGACTACCCTTACCTTACGCAACGGTAAGGCAAGCGTAAGCCATATCGATGGTAGCCGACTCGGCTTCTTGCGACTATAGATGCCGTAGACTAATCGCAAGAAAGGACTCGGTATGCAAACCACGCAAACGGCGACCCCGGTACTGGAGGTCGCGCATCTCGAAAAGGTATATGGAGCGCTGGGCAACGTGACCCGCGCGCTCAACGACGTCAGCTTTACCGTCAACCGTGGCGAATTCGTCGGCATCATGGGCGCCTCGGGCTCGGGCAAGTCGACGCTGCTCAACTGCGTGTCGACCATCGATAGCGCCACGAGTGGCACCATCCGCATCAACGGCCAGGACGTGACGCGCATGAAGCAAGCCAAACTTTCGCAGTTCCGCCGCGAGGAGCTTGGCTTTATCTTCCAGGACTCCAACCTGCTCGATACGCTCACGGCGCGCGAGAACATCGCCCTGCCGCTCACCATCGCCCGTATGAACTCGGCGGAGATCTCGACCCGCGTGCAGGATGTGGCTGCGCGCCTGTCCATTAGCCAGGTGCTCGACAAGTACCCCTACCAGATGTCCGGCGGCCAGCAGCAGCGCGTTGCCGCCTGCCGCGCGCTCGTCACCGACCCCACGATGATCATGGCCGACGAGCCCACCGGCGCCCTCGACTCCAAGAGCGCCCGTCTGCTGCTCGAGAGCCTGGAGGCGCTCAACCGCCGCCTGCGCGCCACGGTGCTCATGGTTACGCACGATAGCTTTGCCGCCAGCTACACGAGCCGTGTGCTGTTTATCCGCGACGGCAAGATCTTCACCGAGCTGCGCCGCGGCGACACCGACCGCCGCGAGTTCTTCGACCGCATTATGGAGGTCGTTGCCATGATGGGCGGTGAGGGCTCCGATGCTCTGTAAACTCGCTTGGGGCAACGTCCGCCGCGCCGGCCGCGACTACCTCGTCTACCTTTTGACGCTCACCCTGGGCGTCACGGTCTTCTATGCCTTTAACACCATCTCGATGCAGGTCGACATCGCCGGAATTGATGAAGAGGGCTTGGCGCAGGTTATGGGCAGTATGCTCGGCGATCTGACGTACTTTTTGGCCGGTGTCATGGCCTTTTTGATGGTGTACGCCAATAACTTCATCATGAAACGCCGCAAAAAGGAGTTTGGCCTGTACCAGGTGCTCGGCATGGGGCGCGGGCGCGTCGCCACGATCATGGCGCTCGAGACGGTGATTGTCTCGGTGGTGGCCTTTGTTGCCGGCATTGTGCTGGGTGTGGGACTCTCCCAGCTCATGACGTTCTTTACGGCCTCGCTCTTTAAGACGCAGATCGCCAATTTCCACTTCTTTTTCTCGATGCATGCGTTCAATCTGACCCTTGCCTGCATGCTCGTAATGTTTGTGCTCACGCTACTGCTGAACCTCCGCGCCGTGCGTCGTACCAAACTCATCGAGCTTATGGGTGCCGAGCGTCGCAACGAGACCATCAAGACACGCAACCCCTGGATTGCGATTGCCATCTTTGCCGTGGGCGTGGTGCTGGTGGGCGTGGCCTATTACCGTCTGCTACGTGATGGGTTCCCGCTAACCGCGACGGACAGCAAGCTGCAAGAGGCCATGAACCAGTTTGGTATTACGACCGCTATGGTTACCGTGGGCACCTTTGCCCTGTTCTGGGGACTCTCGGGCATGCTCATCAAGCTGCTGCAGAGCCTGCGCGGCGTGTATTGGCGCGGTCTCAACATGTTTACCGTGCGCCAGCTTGCGGCCAAGGTCAACACGGTGTGCTTTTCGATGGGCGTCATCGCGATGATTCTGTTCCTTGCCATTACTTCTGTGACTTGCGGTATGTCGATTGCCAGCGTGATGAACGAGAACCTGGAGCGCTATAATCCGGCCGACATGTCGCAGACGTATGTCTATTACACGCCCGATACGCTCGACTACTACAAAGAGTACGTCAATCCGTCTGAGGCCGATCGCATGGTGCTGGCCGATAGTACGGTCGATTTGTACTCCGCATGGCACGGCGATCCATGGCACGGCGATCGTAAGGACAAGTCGGCGGACAACAACGACGAGACCGGCAAGAAGGTCAATATCGCCGATGTTGCCGGTGAGCATGTGCAGATCGATTCGTATCTGAGTTACCCGCTTGGCGGCTCGAATCCTTCGGTGATCCCAAGTGAGATGTGCAAGACCATGGGCGAAAAGCTCCCCAAGGCGTTCGAGGGCAGCAACGCCGACATGACAGGCCTGTCTGTGACGCCGGCAAGTCAGTACAACAAATTGCGCCAGATGATGGGCGAGGAGCCGGTGAGCATTGGCCGCGACCAGTACTTGCTTACGTGTGATATGGGCGGTGAGCTGGTCGACCTGTACACCAAGTATATGGCTGGCGGCCATGCCCTTACCTTGGGCGGGCATACGCTCAAGCCCGCAACCGATAAGTCGGACGAGGACACGGCGGCCATCGCCAACTCGGCGATGGGCAGTAACGGGGGTACCGTCGTCGTTGCCGACGAGCTGTTGTCCCAACTCAATCTGCAGCCGTATTCCAGTAATCTGCTCGTTAACTACAAGCAGGGGATGGATGTGACCAAGGCAGACGAGAGTATTAAATACACTGTGCTCGACAATCTGCTCGTTGACGGCAAGGAGCCGGGATCGTGGGGAATCTTCATCACACGCTCCGAGATGTACGCGCAAGCAGCGCAAATGAACGGTCTTATTAGTTACCTAGCCATCTACATCGGCTTTGTATTGGTCGTTGCATGCGCGGCGATTCTGTCGATCCAGCAACTCTCCAACGTGGCCGACGGCAGCCGCAGCTATCGTGTGCTGGCACAGATCGGCTGCGACGACCGCCAGATTCGCCATTCGGTGATGGCGCAGCAAGCGGTATTCTTCCTGTTCCCGCTGGCAGTGGGCTTGGCGCACTCCTTTGTGGCGCTCAAGGTGATCATCGAGCTGGTGAGCACGTTTGGCAACATGAGCATCGGCGGCACGGTGGGGGTTGATTTCCGATCTCAGCCGAACACATTAGGCGGACAGGCCGTTCCCGCAGCTAGCCGAACGCCCCCGAGGCCCCATCCGGGCCCCGGGGGCGCCGTTTTCCCAGTTGAAGGAACGGTGGAGATGTGTTTCGATGGGTCCGGTGGCCATGCTCCGCCCTCCGCCCGGCACCTCTTCCCAGACTCAGCCGGACGGTCGGTCAGGCTATTCCGTTTTGCCTTCAGGCTAGGCCAGCGGGGCATCGCCCCTCTCTGCGCGCGCCCTCTCGATGAGTCCCGGCGTCAGGTCGAGGTCGCCGAGCGGCACGTCCCCCACGCCGTAGGCGTCAAGCAGCGCCGCCGCATCGTCCCCGAGCATCGCCCTGAAGGCGCGCGCGGGCGTCGAGAAGCCGAGCGCGCCGC
>ERZ838118.46-NODE-46-length-138919-cov-52.627809_pt1 | contig 138919 bp, 123 predicted proteins | sample MGYA00519863_ERZ838118 | MGnify/ENA primary metagenome ERZ838118 (study PRJEB31850, sample SAMEA3708827) | human gut metagenome | biome: human gut; feature: human-associated habitat; material: faeces | place: China | collected 2014 ...
CGGTAAGGCACAGGATTTTGATTCCTGCATTCGTTGGTTCGAATCCAACTAGCCCAGCTTGCTTAAAAATTAAATTATGGGATACTAGCTCAGTTGGTAGAGCACTTGACTTTTAATCAAGTTGTCGGGGGTTCGAATCCCCCGTGTCTCACTATGTTTATGCGCTGAAAACGTTGAAATATCAATGTTTCCGGCGTTTTTCTTTATTTCCTGATCTGGTTACCTTTAAGACATTTTTGGTTACCCTAATTACATCAGTTTACGTTCGTTCAAAATATTTTTTGCTTCTTCTAAATTTGCGCCTGTGTAATAGTTTTGCGTTGCAACATCTGGTGTATTGCCAAACAATGAGGATGCCATGATAATGTTTCCATTGGTGGCGTTTACAACATCTGTAATTGCATTTCTGCGGAATGAATGAGGACCGCGGATAATGCCGTCTTTAATGGGAATGTTCAGCTTTTGACATATTCCCTGATAAACAAGATATACAGCACGGTTTGTAATGATTCCGTTTTTGTTGTCGGCAGGAAACAGATGATTGCTGTTTGGATAGTATTTTTCATTCCTGACTTTAAGACGTACCAAAAAATCATGTAAATCGGTTGTTATTGGGAAATACCGATCTTTATAATTCTTTGTGTGACCTACTACAATGAAATCATTACCTGACGTTAACTGTTCTTTGCAGATGCAAATTTGTGTGTCAGATACATCATCCCATGTAAGCGGCGGGATTTCGCCGCGGCGTAAACCCATAAGAATTTGCATTTCCAATGCCCAGACAGAGCTATATTTTGGACGCGCTTTTTGTTTACGGTGCAATTCATTCATAATAGCAGTTACTTCATCATTGGAATGTACACGTTCTGATGTAGGAACATCTCGGATTAACATATCGTTAAATTTTTTGAAAATAACCCTGTTATATATGTTATCGTTAATTAGGTATTCTGAAAAAGCATAGTCAAATACAGATTTTAAGATACCGCGAAGAGATGCAAATGCTTTTTTCCTCATTTCATAACGCTTGAGATTCATTAGACAAATGTTTTCGATATCCTTCTTTGTAATTTCGTCTATAAATTTTTTCTCAAATGCTGTGCCGGAAAAATAGCGGTTATAATCTGAATTTGTTCGGCGTACAGTATTTTTTGCACTAATTAACTTTTCCGATGATTTGATATAAAGCAATTTATTGGATAAAACAATCTGGAAAACATCTTTGAAACGCTTACGTGCTGTGCCAGAAGCGCCTTTTTCATGTAATAAGACTTTTTCCTGTAATCCTTCAAGTGTTTTACTTTTGATTGCTTTACGTCCCGATTTTTTCGTGCAATCAGTAACGTATATATGATAGAATCCATCGGTACTTGGTTGTTTTGGAAAATTATAGTTTTTGAGTAATTCTTCGTTTTCTTTCATTTCGTATAATTTTCGCGTATCTTCCAAGGACAGCTTATCATACAAATACTGATTGTTCAAATGTTGATTTGAAATGTTCATAATAAATGTGTTGTAAAGTATTTTGTGGAAAAGAATAAATAATGTTGGTCTTCTTTTGCATTTCCTTACGCTCCTTTCTTTATCTTTTGTTCTCAATCCATACTCGAAATGGAATGGTTTCATCCTCTGCTAGATCATCCATCATGTAATTACTCTGGTTTGAAATAACATTACGCATATGATGTAAAAGATCAGTTTGTATTTTTTGACGTTCAAAATTATCTAAATCGGTAAAATATTTGCTGACATCATTCAGGGCAAGTTCCAGCGCAAGGCAAAATTCCATGATGATTTTTTCAATACTGCTATTTAAGTCGAGAATGAACATAGAATTAAAACCAATGTCAAACGTTGTTGTGATTATTCTGCGGTTATCCGCTGGCAGATCACAAATGAGATAAATGTGCAGTTTTTGGCTTTGATCTGCACATACTGCAACATGGGAATCAATATCAATCCAATCGAATCCGTCATAACCGTTAGTGGCGCAGTAATGCCATGTGGCAATTACTCGTTCATTTTTTTGATTTCTTATCATAATAAAGTCCTTTCGTGAAAATTGTTGTTTGTTATAAAGTCGTTAGATACAACCGTATCAGTCAGTCGCACATAAGGGGCTTGAGGAACACCCCCTAAGTGCTTTGTGACAGCCTAGACGCTAGGCGTTGTGCGGACAAAGGAATGGCTAAAATGGCGAACTTTCTTCTGCTGGCAGAAACCCGTCACGATCTCCGAGTGCCTTTTGTTTCAAATCATCATAATTGCGGTACTGATCGCCGGGAAGTTCGAAAGTACAGTACACGTTATTTTTTTTATAATGGAAGACGATCGTTGTAATTCGACGTAAAAGCTGATTGAGCGAATCGATGGTAGCATCTTGCACGTCATTTAAATTTTTGTAAAGCAATTCCGGTGGAAAAACGCTTGACAAGTGGATTTCGTCATACACGGCAAAAACATTTGAGTAACGGGCGTGGATTTCACAGCGGTATTTATCCAAAATTTGAAGCAGGAATGAATACGGCATTGAGGATGGCTTTACTTCATCAACAAATACAATTTTCTGACAACAATAATTATCAAAAAGGGATTTGCAGTTTCCGAGCATATCGCTTGCCAGATACACTTCATTCGGAAATTCTTCCGACAACTGCGTATAAACATATGTTTTGCCGCTCCCAGCTTCTCCAACGTGATAAACTACTCGAACGTCGCGTGCAGCTGGTGTTTGCCGAAATCTTTTTTTGATAAAGGCTTTGCGAATGACTGTTTCGTAATCGACAAAGATTGCGTGTTGCGCCATGATTTCGTCTGGAGTCATGCCGTCTTCAATCATTCGGTGAATTTGCTCAAGCATTTCTGCGCGTTTGTTTGAAATGTAAAACGTTGGTATTTCCCCTTCTTCGTAAAAAGTATTTGGCAGGTTAGTTTCTTTTTTTTCAGCGTTTTTTTTGCCCTCTTTTTTGATGTAAGCAACGACTTCTTGTGCTGTACCGCGTACCTCGGTTTCGATGTGTGCGTGTGGAAACGCGTTTTGAACAGCAGACCAGCGCTTTTTTTTCGTTATCATAATGAAAATATGGGTGTGGTAAGTGCCGCTTTCACCGATTTCGTCACACAAGCAAAAATAAAGTATCCCTTGTTTTGCAAATGCCGAATGAATCGTCTCGATGATTTTTTCGTGAGTCATTTCGTATTTTTCCGGATTGTTGATAGTAAGCATGAACCGTCTGCGCTGAATATCATCGCTGGCTTTTTTATTTTTTTCATCCATCTTTTTTCCTTCCTTTCTTTAAAAATGTTGTTTTGTGGATTACAGGGGCAAATAATAGGAAAAAACAGTTATAACAATATCTGTGCCATCTGGTACAGCATCAAGCACATACATACCTTTTATAATGAAAGGATATAAAGCAAGGGCTGTGTCAAATCCATATTGCGATACCGTTTGTTGCTGGAACGTGTAAATGTCCGTATTCATGTTGTTACACATTTTTTTGAGCAGACAGCGGGCGGGTATCTGTGTCGCGGATAAACGGTAATAAAAAATGTACCAGTTATTTTTGAAAGAATATCCGGCAGGGCGTATATTTTGAACTGCACGGAAGGATTGCAAAAACGGATAGTTACTATATTGGAGAGAGACAAAAAGGGATTCCTGCATCCAAAATGAAATTTGTTGCAGGCTCCGAAGAGCCTGCTGTTGTTGCTGTGCAACATAGTTCTGATGTTTTTTATCGAACAGTTCGACAAAAAAACGTTTAATCATTTGTTTAAAACTCATAGTTATCACCTCGAATTATGCTAAAATTTTATGAAAAAGTTCCTGTTTTGCAAGTCCATAGGCGATGGGATTGTCAACGAAAATAACATCAACTTCGAGGACATCGTTGTGTACAAAAATTTTGTTGACAACTAGCGCCTGAATTTTTGTGGCATTTTTATTTGGAGCGTATGCCGGAAGATATTTTTTTTCATCGAGTGTTATTGCCAGGCTTTCATTTAAGAAATCAAAGTGCGGGAAAGGATTTGTCGGTGGAACAAACGTTTTGTAAATAACGTTAATGTGTGTAACACCGTCACTGTGGCTGATTGTTGTGAAATCTTGAATATCAAACATATTTTCTCCAGCGTCGATTTTAAAATAATCTTCGAAGAATTTCATAAGTTGCCAGATGTAATATAAAATAAGAGTAAACGTAATCGTTGATTTTGTTATCTTTTGCATTTTTTTTCCTCCTTAATTTATGAGCGTGAAAGAATCAGCGGTTGCAGTGTATCCGCAACGTCGAATATTTCTTTTGTCGACAAAATCGTATTTGCGAATGTTGATGTTGTCAAAGCGTACCCCCGCCAAACGAAAATCAGAATGTATCAGGGCATCGCGAAGGTCTTGAATTTTTAGTGCCGTAGAGGGGGTGGCTGGTATTTTTACATTCATTGTGTCGGCAGTGCCGTCAAGAGCAACGCAAAGGGTGTAAGAAGAAGCGGCATCGGTTTTTTTGATTTTTCCATTGATGCTGTACCCTTCGCAGATCGCTATATCGGAATGTGTCGGAGAAAGTTGTTCCATTGCTAGTCGCATACGGAAAACACCTCCCCTTCGAATGTCAACGATGGTGTGAGCCAGATTTGTTCCAGTTCAATGAAACAAGCTGGTTCGGTTCGAAGTATTGTTTTTAATTTCTCGTATTCTTCGAGATTGAATGAAGTTTCAGGAAAGACAACGTTTATAACTTTAAAACAACTGATGATTTTGCAACTAATTTTATGGTTGCGCTTGTGTGCGTCAAAGCATACAAAGAACGCGTTTCCGTGTTCGCTTACCGATTTTACAGAAAGCGGCAGGCGTTTTTGCGTGAAATTGATCATAATTTTTCCTTTCCGGCGGGGGCGTTGCCCCGCCTGTGTTTTTAAACATCGAGATCGTCGAGATCGTCGAGATCGGGTTGTTCAATCGAAACGATTTCGAGTTTTTCTGCGTTTGCGGTGATTCCTTGAATAACTCGACCGCCTGATTCCATAGCGTAAAATCGAGCACGGAACGTGGACGGTGTGCCAAAGGATACGGAAACGAAAGCGTCGTGGTCTAAAGCCTCTTTAATTTTTTTGATCTGTGGTTCGACGTCTTTCGGCAGTTTTACAGTTTGAGAACCAGAGCGCAGAGCATAGAATGTCAAATTGTAACCGTCGATACTGTCGGGAATGGGTTTGTGAGTTCCTTTATCATATTGTGGTCGAACAGAAACGCTTTGCACGGTGACTGTTTTGTCCGATGATTTTGGTGCAATGTTGCACAACTTTAAAGTAATGAATTTTGGGTTGATAGATGCCATATTTTTTTCCTCCGTAATTTTTTATACAAGAAAGCGCGCTTTGTTTTGTATGAGTTAACTATAACAAAAAATGCTGTACGATTTTCGTTTTGACGATAATCGTAATTGATGATTGAAGTTTAACAACCATTAGTTTCATAAATATCACAAATATAACAAAAACATATACGACGTATGATTCGGCAGAGGTTACCGTGACTAAGGTTACATTCAGCTTCAATTTGTCCATGACTTTTGTTTTCGAAAAAATATAGTTCATATATTTTCTTATCAATGTCATTTAATGATTCGAATTCATTGCTACAACAAATTTGGATTTTGAGTTCAGCAATTTCGTCAATAATTTCTTTCACTTCTGTTTTTGCATTTAAATAGGAAAGTTTACGAAAATCCGTTTTTTCCTTCTTTAAAGCATGACTACAATTATTTAATATTGATTTTGCATCTTTGAGTTCCTGACAAAGAGCCTGATATTTTTTGCCTTCTGCATATAAACGTATCATAATTTGATAATTTAGAGCCGAATTCGTTTAGTGCCACACTCGTTTCTCCTTGAATTTATTTCGCTTGACGTCTCGTGATGGAGATACAATAGCACAAGTTGAAAGGGGATGCTTCACAAAGATTTGGGGTGAAAAATGAGACCAAAAAAACACCTATCGGTTTTAAACCAGACGTCTATTAACTCAAAAAACAATGCCTATCATTTTTTTTGAGACGTCGTTGTTTGTGCAATATGACGAAAAATATTTAAAAAATATTGAATATTTAATTATGAAATAGAAAAATGGGATTCAAATTGTGAGATGGGATTTTGTGATGTCCCAAATTTTGAAGCTGAAAGCCTTGAAAATAGCGGATTTGAGAAAATGTGAAAATGTTCACGCTATGTGGTAATAGTAAGCACATAGCTCCCCCTTGCGGGATATGGCACAGTGGCACTCGCGAATAACGCCGCCCATCGCATTTACCGTTCGCCTTAGTCTCCGACAACGGCTTCACGGCGGCATGACGAGGACGGCTATCGCTTTCGTGCTGTGGTGCAATAGAAGAGTGCTACAACGCCTGAGGGTATTGGAGAGCCGTTAGGTTTAATAAGACCTAAACATTCAGTTTAGAACCCTTATTTTACAAACTAATGCCTATTTAATTAAAAATAATTTTTTATTTCATATATTGAAATGCAAGTGATCTATGCAAAACAAGAATCCAGCTGCTTGCACAACTGGATTCTTTGATTCTCATTCTAAAACTTATGCATTTTAGAACTGTAAATGCTGTTAAACTACTGCCTAATCGAAAATAATCCAGTCATCACCATCTTCTGACACACCATCCCATACATGCTTATGCATTACGTCACATTTTAATCCATCCCAATCAATATAGTAGCAGTGATTATCTGCTTTATTATAATAGATGTTCTTCTTTTTACCATTGACCATTTTATAACCAACGCATTTGTCTCCATGATGAGGCTTTACCCCAGGCATTTTGCATCTGATAAAATCATCCCAAGCATAAGTTAGTGAATTTGATGGTTGTCCATTATCCTGCGTTGCTACCTTCTTCCCTTTATCGTTGTATACGTAATGCTTAGGATTGCTTGGCTTATTGCTGTGATTGCTGCTGTTGTTGCTGGAGGGTTTGGAGGAGTGGGGCTTGGTCTTGCTCAATAAACTCTGCTTTACCAACATTGTACTCTTTCCACTCTTAATTGCATAATACTTTACTTTCTTAACTGTAGATGTTCCAACCACTGTGACTTTTGCACTTTTCTTTAAACTCTTTGCAACCTTTAATTTGCCTGCACTTGTAACTTTATATGCTTTTGTTGCTTTCTTAACGTACAGCTTCTTGCTCTTTTTGTACTTCTTTATTTTAACTGTCTGCTTCTTTGTTGCTGTGGCTTTTTTAACTGCTGTGGTTTTATTTGTTGATGTTTCGGTGCTGGAATCAGCGGTGGAATCCGTTGGTGTCTCGGTCGTGGTATCGGTAGCAGAATTATTAGTAGTATCAACCACCGTTTCGGTTGGAATTTCTTCTGCATATACGCTTGGTACATTGATTGCGGAAACAGCCATGAATCCAGCCAGTGTATATGCTATAAATTTTGTATGTTTTTTCATGCTCAAACTCCTTATCTTTTTTATTTTGATTGTATATCATATAGATAAGAAGTTCAAGCAATAGCAAATAAAAGCTGGATTTTATGTGGTTACCCTTATGGTTACCCAGATCAGGGGAAAGATACGCGAACTCCTTTCTTTACTGCGTTTGAGGACGGTTTATGTGCGCCGTTCGAATCCCCCGTGTCTCACTGAAAGATCTATAGTGGTTTGCTATAGGTCTTTTTTGTGCTAAGAAGTATACGAACTGTTTATTTTTATGGCATTTGGTATTGCAACACCACTTCCATATGAGGCTATAGGACATGGGCTGTTGTTTGTGGATATTGCGATTGCAATGTATGATCTGGACAAGTTTAAGTGTATTAATGATATGTATGGACATTCGGCTGGAGATGAAGCATTAGTTGCGGTATCGGAAGCTGTGAGGTCCAGATTATGCGAGGACGAGATTCTGGTCCGCTGGGGAGGGGAAGAGTTTATCGTCATCATGAAACAGAATGAGCGGAGATTTGAGGAACATGCGCAGGAAATCCGCGAGGCTGTGGAACAGTTACAACTGGAAACCGTGTAGTGATGTACTGCAGCGAAATGGACTCCGCAGATAACGGTTATTGTGGATAAATCAGATGATAAAAGAATCCAAAAGGTATCATCAATCATACCTTTTGACCGGAACAACTTATGAGATAAAATAAAAAGGGAGCGGTGACGCTCCCTTTTTCCGATATGGAAGAATAGTTATTTGATGCAGTTCATGGTGGCATTTTTTGCGTTTAGCTGTTTTTTGACACGATGTTTCCAAATCATATAAGTAACAATCAGTAAAATACCGGTTGTCAGCCAGGCAGCAGCATCAGCACTGCATACACCCACGTATCCAAAAGGCTTTGTGGCGATCAGGATAACCGCATAACGGCTGAACAGTTCAAGTACACCGCTGAGCATGGGAACCAGACCACGGTCTAAGCCCTGCAGACCATTACGGTATACAAAGATCCATGCCAGAGGCAGCATAAAAATACTTGCAATGTGCAGATACTGCATTGCTGCGTGCAGTGTCTGTTCAGATGGGTTGTGGATGAACCATCCGACCATCGTAGGTCCGGCAAGGCAGCAGAGCAGTGCGGCGGCTCCGGCTGCAAAGAAACATAAATAAAATGCATCTTTCATACCGCGGAAAATGCGGTCATGTTTTCCAGCACCGAGATTCTGTCCGCAGTAGGTGGCCATGGCTGTACCGAGTGTCGGCATGGTCTGGGTGGCGATGTTGCTGACTTTGGAAGCAGCAGTAAAAGCAGCTACCACGCTGGAACCAAACACGTTGACGGCACTTTGCAGGATCATGGTTCCGATTGCTGTGATGGAATAGTTTAAAGCCATCGGAATTCCCACAGACAGCATTCGGCGGATCTCATGAAAATCACAGTAATAATCTTCGCGTGTGGTCCGCAGGATGTCATATTTGCGGAACATGACAATGAAACATAAAACTGCGGAAACCGCCTGCGAGATAACGGTGGCATAAGCGGCACCGGCAGTGCCGAGTTTTACCACAACAATAAGGAAGATGTCCAGAAAAATATTGAGACCGCTGGACAGGATCAAAAAATAAAGTGGTGTCCGGCTGTCACCGATCCCACGTAAAATACCGGATGCTACGTTATATGCCATGGTAGCAAAGATACCGGCAAAGATGACCCGGATGTACCGGTTTGCCAGTGTGAGGATATTTTCCGGAGTATTCAGCCACAGAAGCAGCTGGCGGGAAAACGCAACCGTAGGAACGGTCAGAATCATGGAAATTACAACCGTTAAAAGCAGTGAAAGTGCTACGCAATGACGGAGAAGCTTCATGTCTTTGGCACCGAATGCATGGGATACCATGACACCGAATCCCTGGGCAATTCCGTTGGCGAAACCGAGAACCAGAAACATCAGGCAGCCCGTAGAACCGACGGCGGCCAGTGCATCCTCCCCAAGATACTGGCCTACGATCACGGTGTCTACCATGTTGTAGAACTGCTGGAACAGATTTCCAAGCAGAACCGGAAGGGAAAAAAGAAGAATGATCTTCATTGGATTTCCGATCGTCATGTCTTTTCTCATAGTAAAATCTCCTTTACCTCTTATTCATTTGTAATTGTAGTCAAAGAAAGAGACTAACAGCAAGGATAGTCTCTTTTCGTGCGGGCAACAGGACTTGAACCTGCACGGTCTCCCACTAGAACCTAAATCTAGCGCGTCTGCCAATTCCGCCATGCCCGCAAGTTTATGTAGTTTTTGTATCTTTTATTATAGAAGATACTTTACTAACTATAACGACATTGTGTGCAGATGTCAATTACTTTTTGCTTAAAAAAATGACAAAATTATGGGAAAACTACTTGACGAATAGAAAAAAATATTGTATTGTATATTACGTGTTTTGCACAAGGGCTTATAGCTCAGCCGGTTAGAGCGCACGCCTGATAAGCGTGAGGTCGGTGGTTCGAGTCCACTTAAGCCCATATCCTACAGGATGTCTGGGATGACCGGACATCTTTTTTGTTTTATTGACAAGAAGAAAATATTATAAATAGGGGTTACAGTTCACAGATTACCCTGCAAACCGTAACAAATAAGGTACAAAGCATACAATACCCATTTTTTGTATATTGACAAAATATTTTATGAAGGTATAATACAAATTATCATTTGTATGATCCATTGAGGTAAATTGGTACGCAAATAATGTCAAAGGGGGCATGTTTACGTGCTTTTTTTTTGGAAACACTTTAACGTGCTACAGAGCTAATGAAGCAATGAGATAATACGATGAAATTACTAAATACTCAATAAGAGGTAGGAGAGAAGAACATGAGTAAATATCTAGTAAAACGTGTATTGTTAGCGATATTATCAATACTCATTGTAAGTGCCATTACGTTTTTCGTAATGAACCTGATTCCTGGTGGACCGTTTAATAAGGAGAAAGCGACCAGCAAGGAAGCACAGCAGGTATTGGAGGAAAGGTACAATCTGGACAAGCCGGTTCCGGAACAGTATGTATTGTATATGAACAATCTGCTGCATGGCGACTGGGGAGTTTCACTTCACAGTGGAAGAAATATCGGAACAGAGATTTCCAGAAAGTTTGCAGTATCTGCAAAATTAGGTGGAATTGCGGCAATTGTTGCCATTATCATCGGTGTGATATTGGGCAGTATCGCAGCACTTACAAGAAATAAACTGCCGGATCGTCTGATCGTATTTTTCACGACACTGGGTACGGCAATGCCGTCTTTTGTACTGGCAACGCTGCTTTTACTTGTATTTTGTTTAAAACTCGGATGGATTCCGGTATGGTCTTCGAGCAATCCGAATTATTTGCTCCCGATCATTGCACTGGCGGCATATCCGATGGCATATATTACGCGTCTGACAAAGACAAGTATGCTGGATGCGCTAAATCAGGATTATATCCGTACTGCAAGGGCAAAGGGCGTGCACCGGCTCAAAGTTATTTTTAAGCATGCGCTGAAAAATGCCCTGATTCCGGTTGTAACATATGTTGGTCCTATGGTTGCCTATATTCTGACAGGTTCCATGGTTGTGGAGAACATATTTACCATTGGTGGTCTTGGAACCGAATTCGTAACAAGCATTGTCAACCGTGATTACACGATGATTATGGCAATCACGATTTTCCTTGCGGTTCTGATGGTAGTTGCAAATCTTCTTACAGATATTGCATATAAACTGATTGATCCAAGAATCACATTTGAATAATGATGGAGGAAGGAACTTAGAATAATGCAGGGAAATGAAAAATTAAAAAAGCGGCAGATGCTGTCCGCACAGATTGATTTAAGTAAATTTAATAAGGGCGATTTTATAAAGGCAACGGAAGAAGAGAAGAAGCAGCAGGATGTCATGGGCGAGTCAACGACATTTTTTAAAGATGGCATGAAACGTCTGAAAAAGAATCCGCTGGCAATGGGAAGTATTGTGATTCTGGTTCTGATTCTGGCACTGATCATTATTGCACCGTTTTTTGTACCATACAGCTATTCGGATATCATTACAGTGGACGGCAAGCGTGACAAGACCGCAGCCAATATGGCACCGTTTGAGTACTCGAAATTAGAGCAGCAGTACATGGATCGTACCGGCGAGAAACTGTTTCCGCACATTTTCGGAACCGATAACTTAAGCCGTGATTACTTTATCCGTGTGATTTACGGTACGAGAGTCAGCCTTTCGGTTGGTGTGATCGCTGCAATCATGGTACTTATCATTGGACTGGTTTATGGTTCGGTTGCGGGATATTTTGGTGGAAAAGTGGATCTGATCATGATGCGTATCGTGGATATTGTGTATTCCTTGCCGGATATGCTCATTATCATTCTGCTTTCGGTTGTGTTTCAGGAACGGTTAAAGCCATTGATTGAGGGAACCATGTTTGAAAAACTCGGAACCAATATGATCTCCATGTTTATTGTGTTTGGATTGCTTTACTGGGTAAGTATGGCGCGTCTGATCCGTGGACAGATTCTTACAATTAAAAATAATGAATATGTACTGGCAGCACGCTGTATCGGTACCAGAAACAGCCGCATCCTGACCCGTCATATTCTGCCAAACTGTTTATCTGTTATCATTATCACGACCGCATTGCAGGTGCCGAGTGCCATCTTTACCGAGAGCTACTTAAGTTTCCTTGGCCTTGGGGTAAGTGCACCGCTGACTTCCCTGGGAAGTCTGGCAAACGATGCGCGTTCAGCAATGCAGTCGTATCCGTACCGTCTGGTAATTCCGGCAGTGCTGATCTGTCTGATCGTACTTGCGCTGAACCTTCTGGGCGATGGATTAAGAGATGCATTTGATTCAAAACTGAATTAAGGAGATAAGCAAATGAGTGAAGAAAATAAATATATATTACAGGTAAAAGATCTTCATACCAGCTTTGCTACGGATGCTGGGGAAGTTCGTGCGGTAAATGGTGTCTCCTTTAATCTGGAACCGGGAAAGACACTGGGAATTGTAGGAGAGTCCGGTTCCGGTAAATCCGTTACTTCTTATTCGATCATGCAGATTCTTGCGGAAACCGGAAAAATTACCGGAGGAGAGGTACTTTATCGCGGCGAGGATATTTCCAAGTGGAACGAAAAGCAGATGCAGAAGTTCCGAGGGGAAAAGTGCTCGATCATTTTCCAGGATCCGATGACAAGCCTGAATCCGGTATTTACGATTGGAAATCAGCTGATGGAGGCAATTCTGCTCCACACAGACAAGGATAAAAAACAGGCACGTGAGCGCGCCATTGAAATGTTGACACTGGTTGGTGTCAATGAGCCGGAAAGCCGTCTGAAACAGTATCCGCATGAGTTATCCGGTGGTATGCGCCAGCGTGTGATGATTGCCATGGCACTGGTCTGTGAACCGGATATTCTGATCGCAGATGAGCCGACTACGGCACTTGATGTGACCATTCAGGCACAGATCCTTGAACTGATGCAGGATCTGCAGAAGAAGCTCGGTATGGCGATCATCATGGTAACCCATGATCTGGGGGTTATTGCAAGTATGTGTGATGAGATTATTGTCATGTACGGTGGCCGTGTCTGTGAGCGGGGCACAGCGGATGCCATTTTCTATCATCCGGCGCATGAGTACACCAAAGGACTGCTCCGCTCCATCCCAAAGGCGGACAATATGAACGAAAAACTCATCCCAATCGGCGGAACCCCGATCAACCTGCTCCAGATGCCGGAGGGCTGTGCGTTTTGTCCACGTTGTGAGTCGGCAATGAAGATCTGCTTAAAACAGCAGCCAGCGGAGTTTCGCGTGGGCGAAGACCATCTGGCGAGCTGCTGGATGAATGTAAAAGAAATTTATGAAGCACAGGAGGGCGGCAGCAATGAGCAGTGAAAAGAAAAACAATGATTATCTGCTGGAAGTAGAACATTTGAAGCAGTATTTTCCGGTGCATCAGGGTTTTAGCACCATTCCGCTGAAAGCGGTGGACGATATTTCCTTTGCCATCCGCCCGGGAGAAACACTTGGTCTGGTTGGTGAGTCCGGCTGTGGAAAGACAACAGTAGGCCGTACACTGCTTCGCCTGTATCAGCCGACGGCAGGTAAGATTACGTTTGACGGAAACGTTCTCTTTGACAGTGGAGAACAGTATGATGAAAACGGAAAAATGATCGTTGATGCAAACGGAAAGCCGGTTATGGGCAAAAAAGTAGATGTCAATATGATGCCGTACCGCAAGGAAATGCAGATGGTATTCCAAGACCCGTATTCCTCATTAAATCCACGTATGACGGTGGAAGATATTATCGGGGAACCTTTGGATGTGCATAAACTCTACAGAAATAGAAAAGAGCGTCGTGAAAAGATTCTCGATCTGATGGAGCTGGTCGGTCTGAATGCAGAGCATGCCATGCGTTATGCGCATGAGTTTTCCGGTGGACAGCGCCAGCGTATCGGAATTGCCCGTGCACTTGCGGTAAATCCGAAATTTATTGTCTGTGATGAGGCGGTATCTGCACTGGATGTTTCCATTCAGGCGCAGGTTGTCAATATGTTTGAGGAATTACAGGAAAAACTTGGAGTTGCCTATCTGTTTATCGCACATGACCTGCTGGTTGTACATCATATTTCCGACCGGATTGCAGTTATGTATCTGGGAAAGATGATGGAAATTGCGGATGCAGATGAGTTAAATGCAAATCCGATACATCCATATACACTGAGTCTGCTGTCCGCAGTTCCGATTCCGGATCCGGAGACAGCAAGAAAAAGTCATAGAATCGTGCTGGAGGGGGATGTTCCGAGTCCACTGAAAATGCCAACCGGATGTCCATTCCGTACAAGATGTAAGTATGCAACGGAAAAATGCGGTCAGGAGATGCCGCAGCTGACCGACAGGGGGAATGGTCATATGGTTGCATGCTGGAATAAATAAGGTTTTTTCCCGCAAGGGTGAAACATATAAATAATTTTCAGGAGGAACAATTATGAAGAAGAAACTTGTATCAATCATGCTGGTTGCTGCAATGGCTCTTAGCGTAGTTGCATGTGGTTCATCAAAAGGAAACTCTGCAAAGACGGACGGAACCGAAGCAATGGCTTCCAGTGTAAGTAAAACACCGGACAACCAGATAAGCATTAACCTTGCTTCCGAGCCACAATCCATCGATCCGGCACTGAACTCTGCCGTAGATGGTGGATGTATGATCGTGAATTCTTTCGCGGGTCTTTATACCTACGACAAGGACGGCAAGCTGATTCCGCAGCTGGCATCTGATATGCCGGAAGTATCCGATGATGAAACTGTTTATACGGTAAAGATGATAAAATCCCAGTGGAGCAACGGGGAAGAGGTAACAGCAAACGACTTCGTATACAGCTGGAACCGTGCTGCGGATGAAAAAACAGCAGCTGATTATGCGTATCTGTTTGATATTATTGCAAGAAATGATGACGGCTCACTTGCTGTAGAGGCAACTGATGATTATACGTTAAAAATTACACTGACCAATCCATGCCCGTATTTCAATGACCTGATGGCATTTCCTACTTATTTCCCGGTATACCAGAAGGATGTGGAAAAAGCGGATCCTGATGGAAAGAATCCGGGTAAGTGGTGTCAGGAGGCTGGCTTTGTATCAAACGGTGCTTATACATTAAAATCATGGAAGCACAAGGAGAGCATGGTTTATGTAAAGAACCCGAAGTATTACGATGCAGACAATGTAACTATGGATGAGATCCACATCATGCTGAGTGCAGATGATACTGCAACCTATGCAGCATACAATAGTGGAGACCTTGACTTTGTAGATACCGTTCCAAACGATGAGATTTCAACATTAAATGGAAAGAACTCTGATTTCCATATCATTCCAAACCTTGGAACTTATTATGTTGGTTTTAACGTAAACGACCCGATTTTTGACGGAAAGACCGTAGAGCAGGCAGCATCTATGCGTAAAGCAATGAACCTGCTGATTGATCGTGAGTTTATCGTGGAGAATGTAGGACAGACCGGACAGATTGCCGCAGATTCTTTCGTACCGGCAGGTATGTCAGACGGTAACGGCGGAGTATTCAAGACCGATGATACAAGCTACTATGATGCAGACAAGACAGGTGCAGACCAGGTAGAGGAAGCAAAGAAGCTGCTGGAAAGTGCCGGTTATACATTTACGGATAACGGAGATGGTTCATACAAGTGTGATCCGGCAATTTCCATGACGTTCCTGACCAACGATGACAGTACGCATATTGCAGTTGGGGAGTCCCTGCAGCAGGATTTCGCACTGCTGGGGATCAATATGGAGATTAAGTCGGAAGACTGGAATGTATTTATTGAAGACCGTAAGTCCGGCAACTTTACCATCGCCCGCGAGGGATGGCTGGCAGATTACAACGACCCGATCAATATGTTAGAACTCTTTACAACGGATTCCGGTAACAACGATATGCAGCTTGGAAAGGGAGACAAGCCTTCCGATTCTGCACCGGACTGGACAGATTATAATAAGCTGATCAAAGAGATCCGTACAACTGCTGATTTCTCCAAACGTGTGGATCTGATGCATCAGGCAGAGGATATGCTGATGGATACCGGTGCAGTAATGCCGATTTACTACTACAATGATATTTATATGTTAAAGTCAAATATCAAGGGCATTTACTCTACCATCTATGGTATGAAGTACTTTATGTATGCAACAAAAGACAAATAAAATCATCCGGATACAACCGCGATGAGAAACATGAAAACTCCGGGAAAGGCTCCCGGAGTTTTTGTGTTTTGTTAATACAGATTTTTTTTCTCATGTGACCATTTTTCCGGATGATCCTCATACTGTGCGTTAATCCAGTCAACGACCTGCTGCTTGCCTTCGTTTGTAAAGGGCGCAGTAAAATCCGTTTTGAGGGAATCATCCGTCAGGGAAAAGATAAGAGGACCGGGCCAGACCCATGCATGAAAAAAGGCGTCCCATTCCTCGGGGGCTTCCCGTCTGATCAGAAAACGCATGCCGTTGATCCAGCCGGTATAGCTCGTTTTTTTGTAATAATTTAAGTTTAATACTTCGTCAGAGGTTAACATAGTATCTCCCAGTTTCATTATTTTGTAATAATTGTAACACATTTCCATTAATTTTGGTATAATGTCTGTTAGAGTGTTTGAACGAAGGTGAAAAAATATGTTTGGGAGAAATGATTTTGTTGAAAATGTAAAATCTGCACTGGCAGCAGTGGATTGTGATATGGGGGCATTTCGCAGCTGGCAGAAAATGTATGACAAGCTGAAAAAGAAAAAAAGTGAGCAGGAGGATCGCTACCGGCGATGCAGAGAGCAGACAAAGCGTGTGCAGGAAGATGCACAGCTGATGGAACATATGCTTACCACTGCGCAATCGGTAGACGGAAAGGAATTCGGCAGACTTTTAAAAGATCTTCGTCAGATGCAGAACAGTTTTGATCATGAATTTCTGGTCAGCAAAGAAGATCAGGAGTTTCATTCCACGTACGATACGATTCTGCGGCTGGGAACGAAAGCGTTGAATGCCCCGGATCAGAAACTTCTGCTGCAGAGTGAAATTGAAAATCTGCTCGCACTTCTTAAGGAAAATCTGGAAAAAGAGGAACCGGAGATTGCGGCACTTACATTTTATTATCAGTTTGGATCGGATCAGGAACTCGCGCAGCTGCCGCCGGCAGAGAAGCTGTCGAAAATTACATATTTATATGAATGTGAGTTCCGGCAGCCTATCCTGCGGCTTTTGGAATCTGGTATTTCCAGTGCCAGGCAGCAGAAACGTACATATGAAACTGCAACAGACCGTGGCAGCAGGAAAAAATATGAAACGCTGCAGGTCTTTTTGGACGGGCAGCCCGAACATATTTTAGAACAAATGATGGAAGAATAAGAAGACAGGAGGATTCCTATGGAACGCAGACCATTGCCGGGAGAAAAATACCGGCACTTTAAAAATAAACTATATCAGGTGATTACCATTGCAAAACATTCCGAAACGGGAGAGGAACTGGTGATTTATCAGGCGTTATATGGAAGTTTTGGCGTGTATGCAAGACCGCTTTCCATGTTTGTGAGTGAAGTGGATCATGTCAGGTATCCGGATGTACATCAGAAATACCGGTTTGAGCGTGTGGATGAGTCGATGGAAGAAACCGGGAAAAACGCAGAACCAAAGGCAGAGACGGCGCAGCCTGTTATGCAGAAAGCAACAGCGGAAAATGCCGTGACGCCGGACCAGACACAACCGGAGGTGGAACCGAAACTCATGGAGTTTCTGGAGTCAGACAGTTTTGATGAAAAATATAATATTCTGACGTCCATGAGGGATGTTATTACAGACAGTATGATCGATACGATGGCGGTTGTGATGGATACGGTGATTCCGGAGGGAGATCTGGATAAGAGATATGATGATTTAAGGTATGTGATCCGGACCAGACAACAGTATGAATTTGCCAACCGGCTGCGTTGATTAACGCAGTCCGTGTCGGCTTAAATAGCTGTTGTGATATTTTCCAGAATTTGTCACGTCTTCTCCAAACCAGTCCGGGGCGGTGAACTTATCAGCTTCTTCGACCGAATCAAATTCCACTTCCACCAGAGTCAGCGGAGCGAGGTCTTTTTCAAAGATATCGAGTTCTGCGGTCAGATGTTCGTTTAAAGGAATCAGATAGCGGGTTTTGGCAATTAAAAGCCCGTCAATTTTCGGAAGCAGATGCCCGTAGGACTCTTTGGTGAGAGGAAGATTGTATTCTTCCCGCACCATAAGCCCATCGCCCTTGTAGGTGAGATAATAATCGTCGTTGGAGCGGCGGATGCGTACGACCGGTTCAGTGCACAGGTAACCCTGTGCTATTTTTTTACTTTCATACTGATCCAGATAATCCGGTAATGTTTTTACAAGATATTTTCGTTCGATTTCCATATGATTTTCCTTTATTTAAAATAAGTCAGCAGTTTCTGTACGGCAATGCTCTGCGGTTTTCCACTGTCTTCCACAATGGTGATCTGGCGCTCCGGAATTTCTTCTTCGAGTTCGATCTCGAAAACCTCTTTGCGCTCAATGGCCGGTCTTGCAATGCCTTCCGGACAGAATCCGATGCCAAGATTACAGCGGACCATCGGAAGAATCTGGTCTGTGGTAGCAACTTCCATATCCGGAGAAAACCGAAGGTGGTTTTCGTAGAAAAACCGGACATACAGATCATTGGTTCCGGTGCCGGCAGAAAGGGAAACAAAGGAAAAATCCGCAAGTTCCTTTAAACTGCGTTTGCGGCTTGCAGTTGTTTTATAGGCACTTCCTCCGATCAGAATGTCGTGATAGCTGCGAAGTGCGGTTTTTCGCAGAGGCTTTCGGATTTCCAAAGGAGAGGTGACCATGGCGATATCAACAAGTCCTTTTTCTAAGGCATCAATGGCCTGCGGGGTGGAATGATTGGAAATTTTCAGACGGACATGTGGATAATCTTTATGAAATTCCTGCAGTTTGTCTAAAAGGTACAGACGCATGGCGGTTTCACTGATGCCGATATTGATCTGCCCGCTTTCAAGGCTCTTGTTTTTGATAATTTCTTTTTCTCCATAGGTGAGCTGTTCAATTGCAATGGCAACGTGATGGAACAGGTGTTCGCCCTCGGTTGTCAGCTGAATCCCTTTGTGGGAACGGATCAGCAGTTTGCAGTCAAGCTCATTTTCCAGAATATTCATACAGCGGGTGATGTTGGACTGGTTACTTCCGAGCATTTCTGCCGCGTTGGAAAAGCTTTTATAACGGGCAACATAATAGAAAATGCGGTAATAATCTAAAGTCATGATATTCCCTCCTCATAAACTATCGAAAGTATAATACAAAAATGGCAGGTGAGTCAAATGGAAATCCTCCGATTGTGTGCTTGTCGTTTTTGTAAGAAATTGCTACAATAGATCATAGCAATTACCGAAAAGGAGAATGATAAATATGAGCAGACTTGGAATTTTTATTGCAGACGGATGTGAAGAAGTAGAAGCACTGACGGTTGTGGATATTGTGCGCCGTGCAAAACTTGAAATTGACATGATTTCCATCAACGGAACAAAGCAGGTGACCAGTTCCCGCAATGTGACATTTATGACAGACACGACAAAAGAGGAGGCTGACTTTTCCGCGTATGACGGGATCATTCTGCCGGGCGGTATGCCGGGAACGGTTCATCTGGGAGAAGATGATACGGTCAGTCAGGTGATCCGTGAGTTTGCAAAAGAAGGAAAACTTGTTGCGGCAATCTGCGCAGCACCGAGTGTGCTGGGACAGGCCGGAATTTTAAATGGGAAGAAAGCTGCGTGTCATCCGGGATTTGAAGAAAAACTGACCGGAGCAGAAGTATTCTTTTCCCCGGTAGTATGTGATGGAAATGTGATTACAAGCCGCGGCATGGGAACTGCCGTACCGTTTGGTCTTGCAGTTGCCCGTTATTTTACCGATGATGCAACCATAGAACATGTAAAAGCCGGACTTGTATACGCATAAACAGGTTCCAGAAATTGTCAGCTTTTTGTTCTCATAATTCCTCTGGTTCTGGTCACACTATACTCAGGCACATGAGAACAGCAAGTTGACCCAAAAAGCCGACCTGCCTTCTTGTGTGCAGGCCGGCTTTTTTTATGCAGGCATATAAAATACAGGAGGTGAAGAACTATGGCAGGTAACAACAATTCATCAAGCGGTACAAACCGTATGGCAGTACCGGAGGCAAAGGACGCAATGAAGCGTTTTAAGGAAGAGGTTGCAAGCGAGCTTGGAGTACCTTTAAAAGATGGATACAATGGGGATCTGACTTCCAAACAGGCAGGTTCTATTGGTGGAGAAATGGTCAAGAAGATGATCATGAAGCAGGAAGAACAGATGAAATAAGGACTTTCTGCCGGAAAACAAAACAGCGTATGGCTTTTTACAGGCCATACGCTGTTTTTATTATAGGAAATAAAAAAACACTTGGCAAATATGTATTTCGTATGCTATAATGCTTAAATGACTGTGGTGGTCGTAGTATGCCTGTTTGTACCATCACGGAAAAATAGATCGTACATGGAATTGATATATATAAGGAGGAAACAATTAAGATGAGTGTACAGGTTGAAAATTTAGAGAAGAATATGGCGAAACTTACCATCGAAGTTTCAGCAGAGGATCTGGAGAAAGCACTTGAGTCAGCTTACCAGAAGCAGAAGAAGCAGATCAGTGTTCCGGGATTCCGTAAAGGAAAAGTTCCGAGAGCCATGATCGAGAAGATGTATGGAGTTGACGTATTCTATGAGGATGCAGCAAACGCTCTGATGCAGCAGAATTATGCAGCAGCTGTTGACGAAAGCGGAATTGATATTGTGTCACGTCCGACCGTTGACGTTGTACAGATTGAAAAGGGCAAGCCTTTTATTTTCACAGCTGAAGTTGCTGTAAAGCCTGAAGTTACACTTGGCAAATACATGGGAGTGACCGTTACAAAGATCGATACTTCTGTATCCGATGAAGAAGTAGACGAAGCTCTGGAAAAAGAACGCAATAACAATGCAAGAACCATCAATGTAACAGACAGACCGGTTGCACAGGGAGATACCGCCGTGATCGATTTTGAAGGATTTGTAGACGGTGTTGCATTTGAGGGCGGTAAGGGAGAAAATCATTCATTAGAGATCGGTTCCCACACCTTTATTGATACATTTGAGGATCAGCTGGTTGGAAAGAATGTTGGCGATGAAGTAGATGTAAATGTTACTTTCCCGGAGCAGTATCAGGCTGCTGATCTGGCAGGAAAGCCGGCTACATTCAAGGTTAAGATCAACGAGATCAAAGCAAAGGAACTTCCAGAGCTTGATGATGAGTTCGCAAAGGATGTATCTGAGTTTGATACATTAGCTGAGTACAAGGAAAGCTTAAAGAAAGACTTAGAGAAGAAGAAACAGGATGAAGCAAAGCGTACAAAGGAAGACGAAGCCATCCAGAAGATCATTGACAAGTCAAAGATGGAGATTCCGGAGGCAATGATCGATACACAGTGTGAGACAATGATCGAGGAATTCGCTCAGAGAATCGCACAGAGCGGTCTTTCCATGGATCAGTACTTACAGTTCTCCGGTCTTACTGTAGACGGATTAAAGGAGCAGGTTCGTCCGGAAGCTCTTACCCGTATCCAGAGCAGTCTCGTATTAGAGCAGATCGCTAAGGAAGAAAACATCGAAGTATCTGATGCAGATGTAGATGCAGAGATCGAGAAGATGGCAAAGAATTACGGTATGGAAGCTGATAAGCTCAAAGAGTACATGGGCGAAGGCGAGAAAGAATCCATGAAGAGAGAACTTGCCATCACAAAGGCAGTTGAACTGATCATGGACAACATCAAAGAAAGAGCAAAGGCTAAGACAAAGAAAGAAAAAGAAGCTGAGGCAGCAGCAGAGGCTTAATATCGAAAACTACGACAGAGAAGGACTGGTCTGGGAGAATACCAGACCGGTCTTTTGTTCATTGAGGTGCATCGCAGGATGCATGTAATAAATACAGGAGGCGATTTTTCTATGAGTTTAGTACCTTATGTCATTGAACAGACCAGCAGGGGCGAGAGAAATTATGATATTTATTCCCGTCTGTTAAAAGACAGAATTATCTTTTTAGGGGAAGAAGTAAATGAGACAACCGCAAGTCTTGTTGTTGCACAGCTTCTGTTTCTGGAATCGGAAGATCCGAACAAGGATATTCAGTTATATATCAATTCTCCGGGTGGAATGGTTACTGCCGGTATGGCAATTTATGACACCATGCAGTATATCAAATGTGATGTATCAACCATCTGTATCGGACTAGCAGCCAGCATGGGTGCGTTTCTTCTGGCTGGTGGTACAAAGGGAAAACGTTTTGCACTCCCTAATTCAGAAATCATGATTCATCAGCCTTCCGGTGGTGCAAAAGGACAGGCAACAGAGATTCAGATTGCGGCAGAGAATATTTTAAAGACAAAGAAACGTTTGAATGAAATTCTTGCTGCAAACACCGGTAAGCCATATGAGACAATTGCAGCAGATACGGAACGTGACAATTATATGTCCGCGCAGGAAGCTGCAGATTACGGCTTGATCGATGGAGTGATCACGAATAGATAGTTATGTGGAAACCTCCGGTCATTGCCGGAGGTATTTTTCATTTATAGGAGTAAATAAATTATGGCAGGAAAGAATGATGGCAAAATCCGCTGCTCTTTTTGCGGAAAAACACAGGATCAGGTCGGAAGAATGATTTCAGGTCCAAATGGTGCATTTATCTGTGATGAGTGTGTAGATATCTGCGCAGAGATCATTGAGGAAGAGAATCTGGAAGAAAAAGCTCCGGCTTCTGCAAAGGAAGAAATCAATCTGATTAAACCGGAAGAAATGAAAGCGTTTCTGGACGATTATGTAATCGGGCAGGATCAGGCAAAAAAGGTACTTTCGGTTGCGGTATACAATCATTATAAGAGAGTGCTTGCAGATCAGGAAAATGATGTGGAACTTCAGAAAAGCAATATTCTGATGCTGGGACCGACCGGTTCTGGAAAGACGCTTCTGGCGCAGACACTTGCCCGTGTACTTAATGTACCGTTTGCAATTGCAGATGCCACGACACTGACAGAGGCCGGTTATGTGGGAGAGGATGTAGAGAACATTCTTTTGAAGCTGATTCAGGCTGCAGATTATGATGTGGAGCGTGCACAGCACGGCATTATCTATATTGACGAGATCGATAAGATCACAAAGAAATCGGAGAATGTATCCATCACGAGAGACGTATCCGGAGAGGGTGTTCAGCAGGCATTACTTAAGATTCTGGAAGGAACGGTTGCATCAGTTCCGCCACAGGGAGGACGTAAACATCCGCAGCAGGAACTGATTCCGATTGATACGACAAATATTCTGTTTATTTGCGGCGGAGCATTTGATGGTCTGGAGAAAATTGTAGAGGCACGTATGGACGCTTCTGCGATCGGATTTAATGCAGAGGTGAAGTCAAAGTCTGACATCAATGTGGGGGATGCATTTAAGCGTGCACTGCCACAGGATTTTGTGAAGTTTGGACTGATTCCGGAGTTTATCGGACGTGTGCCGATTACTGTATCTTTAGATTCGCTGGATCGCGACGCATTGATCCGTATTTTAAAAGAGCCAAAGAATTCTCTGATCAAACAGTATACCAGACTTCTGGAACTGGATGGGGTAGGATTGGAATTTGAGGACAGCGCAATCGAAGCAATTGCAGATAAGGCATTAGAGCGCAAAACCGGAGCGCGTGGACTGCGTGCCATCATGGAAGCGGTAATGCTGGATCTGATGTATCGTGTCCCATCGGATGATTCCATCAGCAAGTGTGTGGTAGATAAAAAGATGGTGGAAAACAATCTTGCTTTAGATGGAGAAGAGATTCTTGGAATTGAGCAGGATCCGAAGAAAGAAGTAAAAGAAGAACTTGCTTCATAAAAAGACCGGATGCGTCTGGAAATATAGGAGCAGATACAAGTGGAAGATAAAATATTGACAATTCCGGCGGTGGCACTGCGGGGAATGACGATTTTGCCGGGCATGGTGGCTCATTTTGATATCAGCAGGGACAAATCCCTGCGTGCTGTCGAGGAAGCCATGAAAGGAGACCAGAAGCTTTTTATCGTCACACAAAAAGATACAGAGAAAGAGGATCCTCAGGGAGAAGATCTGTATGAAGTGGGGCTTCTGGCTGTGGTTCGTCAGGTCGTAAAATTACAGAAAAATATTATGCGTGTACTGATCGAAGGAATCGGGCGCGCAGAGACATATGAATATGCGCAGACAGCCGATTATATGCAAGCGCGTGTGATCGTGTATGATCAGGAAGACGATGAACAGCTTCCGGAGCAGGCAAAGTCTGCAATGCTTTTGAGTGTGCAGGAAACGTTTGCAAAATATGCAAGAGTACATGGCAAAATCGGGCAGGATGTGATGCGCCAGGTTCAGGAAGAGACGGATCTTTTAAAACTTCTTGATTATGTGGGAAACAGCCTTGTAATCAGTTATAAAAAGAAACAGAAACTGTTAGAGGCTGTCACGCTGACAGCACGTTATGAGGCGGTGCTTTCTTCTTTGCTGCAGGAGACAGAGATTCTGGCTTTAAAGCGTGATTTCCAGAAAAAAGTGCAGGAACATGTGGATAAAAACCAGAAAGATTACCTGCTTCGGGAGCAGATGCAGGTAATCCGGGAAGAGCTGGGAGAATCCAATACAGAAACCGATGCACAGGAGTATGAAAAGAAACTGCAGGAACTTCAGGCTTCCGGGGAAGTGAAAGCAAGAATTCATAAGGAGATTGAGCGTTTTCAGGGAATTTCAGGAAATTCATCCGAGAGTACGGTAAGCCGTGGTTATATCGAAACCTTACTGGAACTTCCGTGGGATGCAGTATCGGAGGATAACAAAGACTTAAAGCATGCGCAGAAGATCCTGGATGAGGATCATTACGGTCTCGAAAAGGTAAAGGAACGTATTCTGGAATTTCTTGCAGTCCGTAATCTGACCGGAAAGGGAGAGAGCCCGATTATTTGTCTGGTGGGACCTCCGGGAACCGGAAAAACCAGCATTGCGCGTTCGATTGCCCGTGCGCTGGATAAAAAATATGTTCGTATTTCACTCGGAGGTGTGCGGGATGAAGCGGAGATCCGCGGACACCGCAGAACCTATGTGGGAGCAATGCCGGGAAGAATCGTCAATGGACTGCGGATGGCGGGAGTCAAAAATCCACTGATGCTGCTGGATGAAATTGACAAGATGAGCAGCGATTATAAGGGAGATACAGCTTCTGCCATGCTGGAAGTGCTTGACTCGGAACAGAATCATAAATTCCGGGATCACTATGTAGAGCTTCCGGTGGATCTGTCCGAGGTACTGTTTATTGCAAGTGCCAATTCCATGCAGGATATTCCGGGACCGCTTCTGGATCGTATGGAAATTATAGAGGTTAGCAGTTATACGGAAAACGAAAAGTTCCATATTGCAAAGGATCATCTGCTGGCGAAACAGTTTGAAAAAAACGGAGTTGCAGATGGCAAACTAAAGATTACGGACAAAGCGCTGCGAATGGTGATTTCTTCTTATACCAGAGAAGCAGGTGTACGTTCTCTCGAACGGCAGATCGGAGAAATCTGCCGCAAAGCAGCCCGCAGAATCTACGAGGGCGATGAGAAAATGATTCGTGTAACCGGCACAAATCTGGAAGATTTTCTCGGAAAACCGAAATATCGTCCGGAGAAGAAAAACAAAAAGAATGAAGTAGGCATTGTGCGCGGTCTGGCATGGACCAGTGTGGGTGGTGTAACTTTAGAGATTGAGGTGAATCTGATGCCGGGCAAGGGCAGTGTGGTGTTGACGGGAAAACTCGGAGACGTCATGAAAGAGTCTGCACAGACCGGAATCAGTTATATTCGGTCCATCAGTGAAGATTACCATATTGATCCGGAATTTTTCCAGAAACATGACATCCATATCCATGTTCCGGAAGGTGCGGTTCCAAAAGACGGACCGTCTGCCGGAATTACCATGGCAACCGCAATTCTTTCTGCGGTCACCGGGAAGCCGGTACGGGCAGATGTTGCCATGACAGGGGAAATTACACTGCGCGGACGTGTACTTCCGATTGGCGGATTAAAAGAGAAATTGCTTGCGGCAAAGAATGCCGGAATGAAGACGGTCTGTATTCCAAAAGAGAATGAACAGGATCTTGCCGAAATTTCGGAAGAGATCGTTGGAGATATGGAGATCATACCGGTAGAACATATGGATCAGGTAATTAAGGCTGCATTTGTATAATGCAGCCCAAATTCTTTTTGCAGGAGAATAAATATGATTATCAAAAATGTGAATTTGGAGACAGTTTGTGGAATTACAAGTGCGATTCCGGACAACCTATTGGATGAAGTGGCTTTTGCCGGAAAATCCAATGTGGGAAAGTCATCGCTGATCAATGCGCTGATGAACCGGAAATCGCTTGCGCGTACTTCTTCCCAGCCGGGAAAAACGCAGACCATAAATTTTTACAATGTCAATGAGGCAATGTATCTGGTGGACTTGCCGGGATACGGATACGCAAATGCAAATATTGAGATTAAGGCGAAATGGGGACAGATGATCGAAAATTATCTGCATACATCCAAACGGCTGAAAGCAGTTTTTCTTCTGATTGATATTCGTCATGAACCGTCGGAAAATGATCAGATGATGTATGAGTGGATGGTTCATCAGGGATTTGCGCCAATCATCATTGCAACAAAATCGGACAAATTAAAAAAGATGCAAATCCTGCAACATGTGCAAATGATAAAGGATATCCTGCAAGTAGAGCCGGGAACGATCGTTATTCCGTTTTCTGCGGAGTCGAAACAGGGCCGGGAAGAAATCTGGCAGATTGTAGAATCCGTTATTGAACTTCCGCAAGGGTACATCGAGGCGGAAAATGCCAAAAGAGAGGCAAAACAAAAGCAGCCGGCACCGCAGGAACCGAAGAAAAAAGAGCGCTGGAAAAAGACAGACCGCCCGGTAGCCAAAAAGACACTTCGAAAAGAACAGAAAAAGAAAGTGAAAAAAAAGTAGAATGAAGAAAAAGTATTTGTATACTGCAATCATGCTTTTTGCCATTCTGGTGGCAGGAATGGGACTGACCGGATGGTACGTCAGCCAGACACAGGAACAGACGGATGGACAGGAACTGACGGTTGTGACTTCCTTTTATCCAATGTATATTGCGGCTGAGAATGTAATCGGGGATGCAGACGGAGTGCGTCTGGAAAATTTAAGTGAGCCGCAGACCGGCTGCCTGCATGATTTCCAGCTGACACCGGAAGATATGAAGTTACTCAGTACGGCGGATGTGTTTATCATCAATGGTGGTGGAATTGAAAGCTTTATGAAGGAAGTTGCAGAGGCTTACCCGAATCTGAAAATTATAGAAGCCTGTGAGAATATTTCTTTGCTCTCCGGGGAGGAGGACGATACACATCATCATGAGGGGGAAACAGAAGAAGAACATGCCCATGGGGATGTCAATGCCCACGCATGGATGAGCGTTTCTGCTTATGAGACACAGGTACAGACGATTGCCGATGGATTATCTGGAGCAGATCCGGAAAGAAGCAGTGCCTATCAGAATGGGGCAGAGGCATATCTGGAAAAACTGGACGGACTGAAAAAACGTCAGGAGAAATTAAAACAGGAAATTTCCGGTCAGTCGGTGATTCTGTTTCATGAAGCATATGCCTATGTCGCTGAGGACTATGGGCTGCAGGTAAACTATCTGCTGGATCTCGATGAGGAACGGCAGGTCAGCGCAGGAGAAGTATCGGATGTGCTTTCTGCTGTCCGCAAGGGGCATGTAAAATACATTCTTGCAGAAGAACTGTATGGAAAGAGTATGGGAGATACGATCCGGAAAGAGTCCGATGCAAAGGTATTATATCTGGACCCGCTGAATCGCGGAACTTACGAAAAAGACAGTTATATTAACGGTATGAAAAAAAACATGGAGATACTTGAGGAGGCATTTTATGCGAAAGATCATTAGTCCGTGTGGATTTCACTGCATCAAGGTGAACCATCTGGGGGTGTGGTTCAGTGAGCAGGAAATCTTAAAAGATGTGAATCTTCATATGCACTGTGGATCGCTGAATGCGATTATCGGAAAAAACGGTGCCGGAAAATCGACATTGATCCGTGCCATGCTGGGGGACATCCCGCATACGGGAGATATTGAGTTTCGGGATACCAAAGACGGACGGATGCAGAATTTAAAAATCGGATATGTCCCGCAATCGATTAACATCGAAAAAAATACACCGGTCAGTGTCTATGACCTGCTGGCAAGCTATGAGTCGAGATATCCGGTGTTTCTGCCGAAAAACCGGAAATTATATGAAAAGATCAAAGCGCATCTGCGCATTTTTGAGGCAGAAGAACTGATCGACAAACAGGTTTGTAATCTGTCCGGAGGACAGTTGCAGAGAGTGCTTCTTGCACTGGCGGTGATGGATGAGCCGAATCTGCTGCTTTTGGATGAGCCGGTATCCGGAATTGACCAGAATGGCATGGAACTTTTTTTTAAAACGATGGATTATCTGAAAAAACATTATGACCTTGCGATTATTCTGATCTCACATGATCTGGATTACGTGGCAAGATATGCGGATCATGTAGTGCTTCTGGACAAGACGGTCCTCAGGCAGGGAACGGTAAAAGAAGTATACGAAAGTTCCGAATTTGAACGGATTTTTTCTGCGGGAAAAGAAGAAACATGGATAAAGGAGGATGAGACAAATGATTGATTGGACCTCCTGGATGGATTATGGTTTTATGAAGATGGCATTGGCCGCAATACTGATCATTACACCACTGTTTGGGCTGATGGGAACCATGATTGTCAATAAAAAAATGGCATATTTTTCGGATGCCCTGGGGCATTCCGCACTGACGGGAATTGCTGTAGGAGTGGTATGCGGAATTCCGGATACGAATATTTCCATGGTGATTTTTGCAGTTGTATTCGCGCTGCTGTTAAACAAAATCGGAAGCAGAAGTACCGTATCAACCGATACGATTATTTCGGTTTTTTCCTCCTGTTCGGTTGCGATTGGTCTGGCAATCCTGTCAAAAGGCGGAAATTTCAGTAAATATTCGAGTCTTTTAGTCGGGGATGTTCTGAGCATTACCAAAAAGGAAATCGGGTATCTTGTTATTATTTTTATCGTTACGATTTTGTTCTGGATCACCTGTTTTAACTGGCTGAATGCCATCTGTATTCACCGGGCACTGGCAAAGAGCAAGCGGATTCCGGTACAACTGATGGATTATGTTTTTGCGGTACTTGTAGCACTGATTGTCATGCTTTCCATCAAGTGGGTAGGTATTCTGATCATCAATGCATTGCTGATCCTTCCGGCGGCATCGAGCAGAAATCTGTCGGTAAACATGCGGGAATACCATGTCTTTTCGATAATTTTTTCCGTTTTCTCGGGTGTCATGGGACTGATTTTGTCTTATTACACGAACGTTGCAACCGGCCCAATGATTGTAATTATCGCATCTGTGATCTATTTTGTGACTTATTTTTTCGGAAGAAAGTGGAAAGAATAACAGGGAGAATAGAATTTGACCGATTGTATTTTTTGTAGTACAATCGGTGTATACAAAATACTGAGGAAATACAAATGGATGAAATAACACTCAAAGCACTTGCAAAAATAAATCTGGGACTGGATGTGGTCCGGCGCAGGGAAGATGGATATCATGAAGTGCGCATGATCATGCAGACCATTCATCTGTACGATCTTCTGGAGATTCAAAAGATCCGGGAGCCGGAGATACAGATTGTTTCCAACCTCTCTTTTTTGCCGGTAAATGAAAATAATCTGGTCTATAAAGCTGCACGGCTGTTACAGGAAGAGTTTGCGCTTACAGATGGAATTTCCGTAAAACTGACAAAGAGAATTCCGGTAGCGGCGGGGATGGCAGGAGGAAGCACGGATGCTGCCGCCATGCTGTATGCGATGAATCAGTTGTATGATCTGGGATTGTCCCGCAGGGAACTGATGAAGAGAGGGGTACAGATCGGGGCAGATGTTCCTTACTGTCTTATGCGTGGAACGGCACTAGCAGAAGGAATCGGGGAAAAATTGACGCAGCTTCCGCCGATGATCAAATGTCCGGTGCTGATTGCAAAACCATCCATTTCTGTATCGACCAAATTTGTATATCAGAACCTGAAGCTGGATGAACAGACGAACCATCCGGATATTGATGCACTGATGAAAGATATCCGGGAGAAAGATTTTGACGGTGTCTGTGCACATATGGGAAATGTACTGGAATCGGTTACGATACCAAACTATCCGGTAATTGCAGAGATCAAACAGCAGATGATGCGTTCGGGTGCCAAAGCTTCCATGATGAGCGGAAGCGGTCCTACCGTATTCGGTCTTTTTGAAGATGGAGAAACGGCAAAGCGTGCGCTGCGGGAAATGAAACGCTCCGGTCTTGCAAAACAGGTATATCTGACCACGATCTACAACAACAGGAGAAAGTAATAATTCACACAAACAGAAATGGAGACGATAACATGACAGATGATCTGACGCTCAATATGGACGCATATCTGCCACTGAGAGATGTTGTATTTAATACGTTAAGAGAGGCAATTTTAAAAGGAGATCTCAAACCGGGAGAGCGGCTTATGGAGTTACAGCTGGCAGCAAAGCTTGGGGTGAGCCGTACACCGATCCGTGAAGCCATCCGTATGCTCGAGCAGGAGGGACTTGCTGTAACCATGCCACGCAAAGGGGCAGAGGTTGCAAAGATGACACTCAAAGATATGGAAGATGTTCTGGAAATCCGGGAGGCGCTGGATGAACTTGCCGTAAAGATTGCATGTGATAAGATTTCGGAGAAAGAGCTGCAAAAACTTTTAGAAGTCAAAGATCAGTTTGAAAACAGTACAAAGACCGGAGATGTGAAAATGATTGCCGAGATGGATGTAAAATTCCACGATGTTATTTTTGAATCAACGGGAAATCCGAAACTCGTGACGTTATTGAACAATCTGCGGGAGCAGATCTACCGATACCGTGTGGAATATATCAAAAATCCGGACAATTATCCGGTATTGATCGCAGAACATAATGCGATTGCGGAGGGCTTGAAAAACAGGGATAAAGAAGCGGCAACGCTTGCCATGCACAAGCATGTAAAAAACCAGGCAGTGGCAGTAAAAAGTGTAATCCAGTGTCAGGATGAAGCAGAAAATGAATAGTTTATGTAACAGATGGAAATAGTAAGGACAGATACCTTTTGGTGTCTGTCCTTTTTTAGGTATACAGGCACTTTATGGGATGAAAAGAGATAGGAATGTAAAAATGGAGCATACAAAAATTTCGACCGATATTGAGCAGAATATAAAACAGTTTCAACAGCTGTTTGCAGACAGTGCAGATATTAAAATGAAGGAAATGCGTCTGGGAAAAGGAAAAAAAAGACGCTGTTTTCTGGCATATATTGAGGTGGCAGTCAGCAATATGCTGCTGGAAACGACGGCTTTGGGGAGACTGCTGGCGGCATTATCGGAGCTGCCGGACAGAGACTTAAATCAGGTACTCAATGAGAATGCGATGGGGATTTCAGATGTGACACCGTACGATACCATAGAGGATGCAGCACAGGGGATGCTCACGGGGGATGCCATCCTTTTTGTGGATGGATACGGACATGCATTAAAGATTGCCGACAAAGGATATCCCGGCATGGGGGTGCAGGAACCGGATTCGGAAAAGGTGATCCGTGGTTCGAAGGAGGGGTTTACCGATTCCATCAAAACGAATACGGCACTTATCCGTAAGCGTGTGCGATCGACACGGGTCAGAGTAGAAGAAGTACAGGAGGGGGTGCGTTCGCATACGGCAATTGACCTGGTGTATATGGCAGATCTGAAATATACATCCGTGCTGGAAAAAATCCGGGAAAAAATTACAGAATATGAGATTGACGGGGTCATGGACAGCGGAATCTTAGAGCAGCTGGCGGAAAAGAAATGGTATTCACCGTTTCCACAGTTTCAGACGACGCAGAGGCCGGACCGGGCAGCACTTGCAGTGCTGGAGGGGAGAATCGTATTGTTATGCGACAATTCTCCGGTCGCTCTCATTTTGCCGACAGACCTGAATTCTTTTCTGAAGACGAGTGATGACTATTATAATCGGTTTGGTGTGGCAACGTTTGCACGGATCTTGCGTTACATGGCAGCTTTTTTTGCCATGACACTCCCCGGACTGTATCTGGCGGTGACAAATTTTCACACACAGATTCTGCCGACACCGCTTTTGTTATCCTTCTGGGAGGCACGGATCGGTGTGCCTTTTCCGGCGGCACTGGAGGTCATTCTCATGGAGATTTCTTTTGAACTGTTGCGGGAGGCGGGGGTCCGGCTGCCTGGGGCAATGGGAAATACGATCGGAATTGTCGGAGGTCTGATTATCGGGCAGGCAGCTGTGGATGCCAACCTTGTCAGTCCGATTGTGGTGATTGTGGTTGCGTTTACCGCGCTTTGTTCCTTTTCCATTCCGAATGAAGAATTTGCTTTTTCATTCCGGATATTGAAATTTTATGTGATTGTCCTGTCCGCATGGCTTGGATTTTTCGGATTTTTGATTGCACTGCTTACGGTGTTCATCCATCTGTCGCGGCTGGAAAGCTTTGGGATTCCGTATCTCATGCCGTTTGTGGGGGCAGATGTCAATGATTATCATGATGAACGCGACAGTATCTGGCGTGCACCACTGAAAAAAATGGTGCGAAGACCCATTTATGCAAAACGCGGGGAGCGGATACGTCTGCGGAAAAAATAGGCTGAGTAAACGGTAACGGAGGAACGATATGTTTTCAAATAATAACCGGATATCAACGCGGCAGGTGTTCCGGCTGTTTGTGTTCGATTTTGTAGGGGAAAGTACGCTGATTCTGCCCTCACAGCTGGCGGCATTTGCGGGAAATGACGGTCTGGCATCCATTGTGCTGGGCGGCATTATGGGAAGCCTGTATCTGTGGTATCTTGCATATGTTTTAAAAAAGATGGAAACGGATCTGGTCACTTATATGGAACGGATTCTGCCGGCATGGATGAAAAAAATTTTTCTGGTGTTACTGCTGGTCTATTTTACCGGTATGGCAGGATACGGGGCATATATCTTTTCGGATGTGATACAAAAGGGGCTGATTGCAGGGGAGTCGTTTCCCCTGATTCTGATTCTGGTATTGCTGACGGCAGGATATGCCGTGTGTGGCGGGATTGAAAGCCGTGCACGGGTGTATGAGACTTTGTTTGTCGTTTTGTTTGTACTTCTTGCAGGAATGCTTTTGATTGCGGCGGGGGATCTGGAGATGGAATATCTGTATGGTTTTTTTCAGGCTGATACCGGGTCGGTGATGAAAGGAAGTCTGGCAGTCTTTTTTTGTCTGATGCCATTGTTTCTGCTTGCATTTTTTCCCTCCTATGTGCAGAAAGCAAAATGGGGGAAGCTGGTGCATGCCGTGCATGCGGCAATGTGGTTTGCCATAGGTGTTCTTGCAGTTTTGTATGTGATCCTGCTGGGCAGTTTTGGAAGCCGTTCCCTAACGACCATGAAATATCCGGCAATTACGCTGATGAGCAGTATCCATCTGAGGGGAAGTTTTTTGAAGCGGCTGGATGCCTTTATGATCGCCATCTGGTTTTTTACGCTGTTTGCACTTGTGACTGTGTTTTTGTTTTATGCACAGGAACTGGTACAGAAACTGCGGAAAAAAGATACGCATAAAAAATGGTATCTCTGTGGGGTGATGGCTGCCGTTTTCGGGGTGGCAGAAATGCTCCACCAAAGCAGCCATGGGGAATGGTTCCGGGATTATCTGCTGTATATCGGAATCCCGTTGTTTTTGTTCTTGCCATTGTTTGTACTTTTGTGGGGAAAGGGGAAAAAACGGCATGAAGGGTAAAATAAAAAAATATGTTGCACTGGTATTGTCTGTGCAGCAGCTGCTATGCGGATGCAGTGCCACAGAACTCGAAGACCGCTGTTTTCCAATGATGGCGGTTGTGGACGAAAAGGATGGACAGATTTCTTTTGGTTATGGATTTCCCAAGCTGAGCCAGAAGGATAATACGGATCTGGAAGAGGCGCGTGTGAATATCGCGCCTGTCACGGGAAAGACGATGGAAAGCTGTGTGCAGACCTATGATAGCCGGCTGGAAAAACTGGCAGACTGCAATCATATGAAAGTGCTTGTCTTCGGGGAAAATCTGATGGAGGATACCGGACGGTATGCGGATGTTCTTTCTTATCTGAAACAAACCGGACTTTTCCCAAGAAACACGTATGTATGTGTGGCGGAAGATCCATTGGCATTGTTTGAGACAGAAGAAGATCTGCCACAGGATCTGGGAAGTTATCTGGAACAGTATCTGCAGAATCAGGAATCAGCGGGATCAGGAAAACTGTTTAAGCTTGGCAGGCTGCTGGACGAGAAGGAAAACCATATCCTGCAGATTATGCTGCCATATCTGGAAACAGAAGACCATATCATCTTCTGGAAAACCATGTACCGCGTACAGGATGACAGGTTTTTGTATAAACAGAAAAAATAATGGAAATGCTCTTACTATCAGAGGAAAGAGAGTGTGGGAAAATGAAAAAGAAAAAAATCATGTTTATCATTTTATGTATGTTAACGGTTCTTGCTGCGGGAACTGCGCACGCAACAGAAAAGGAAAGGGTGGACCCACTGCAGCCGGCAATTGCAGAAAAAATACTGCGGTTTCATGTACTGGCAAACAGTGATGCCAAGGACGACCAGAATGTGAAACTAAAGGTCCGGGATGCGGTGGGGCATATGCTTGGGCAAAAACTAAAAAAGGTAACAGACCGGGCGCAAACCGAAAAAATTGTGCAGGACCATATGGACGAAATTATAGAAACAGCGGAAAAAACGCTGCACAAAAACGGCTATACATACGGTGCCAGCGCAAGGCTTGCCAATGTGGATTTCCCTGTGAAAACGTATGGGGATTATACGTTTCCGGCAGGTAAATACCGTGCATTGCAGATTACACTGGGAAAAGGAGAAGGACATAACTGGTGGTGTGTGCTGTATCCGAACATGTGTTTTCAGGGATCGGTATATGAGGTTGTGGATGAATCTTCCGGCGAGGAGCTGCGTGAAGTTTTGACGCAGGAAGAATATGCAGATGTGTTTGATTCTGGAAAAATGCAGATCCGGTGGAAATTCCTTGATTATTTCCGTTAAACTGGTTATGATAATGAAGCACGCCATTGTGTGTTAAGATATCAAGGAAAAGAAGGAACTGGCTATGACAAAAGACGTATTATTGTCCATCAAGGGATTGCAGATCGGGGAAAACGAACAGAATGACACGATAGAAGTGATCTCCCCGGGAGATTATTATTTTCGGAACGGCAGGCATTTTTTTATGTACGAGGAGGTCATGGAAGGTCAGAAAGAATCGACCAGGAACATGATTAAAGTGCGTGATAATTATATGGAACTGACGAAAAAGGGTGCTGTCAACGTTCATATGATTTTTGAAAAAAATAAAAAAAATATTACATATTATAATACCCCATACGGCAGCCTGCTGGTGGGAATTGATGCCTACCGTGTGGATGTGCAGGAGAAAGAAAATGAGATTACGGTTGAGGTTGAATATGCACTGGAGATAAACAATGAGCATCTGGCGGACTGCCATATCCGGATTCTGGCAAATCCGAAACAGAATCCGGCATTTAAACTTGTCAAATAAACAGATAATGGTAATTAAAACGGAAAAAATAAACGAAAATATACGAAAAAACTGTGGAATATTGTGAAAAATGCCGATTTGTGGTAAAATACAAAAAATGATAACAGAGGAGGAATCATTATGAATACGGAACACAGGCAGCAGAAAATTTCTTTCTGGCATTCTATGAAAACGCAGTTTATTGCGGTAGTGATTCTTGTGGCGGCAGTGATTGTAATATTGTATACACTCATGATTATGCCTGGGGTAAAAAGCAATATCCGCAGTATCTATTCCAACTATCTGCTGGATCTTTCCATTTCGTATGGACGGGAGGTGGAAAGCGCCATGCAGGTAAATGCTGATTTTTTAGATAACCCGGAAGCTGCACAGGACATTTTACAGCAGCTAGATGTCGCAGGAGCCAAGACAGCTTATGCCTATCTGGTCGGATTTGACGGAACGATGCTGTATCATCCTACCGCTGAGAAAATCGGACAGCCGGTAGAAAACGATGCTGTCAAAAAGATTCTCAACGAGATACAGGGGGGAAGTATCCCAAAACCGGAGACTGTGCAGTATGTATTTCAGGGGGAGAAAAAATTTTCCGCATGTTATACCAGCAAAAAACAATTTATCCTGGTAGTCACAGCGGATGATGCAGATCTTCTTGCACCGGCATTAATGCTGGAGCAAAGGGGAATCCTGATTTCCGGTGTGTTGCTGTTGATCGGGGCTTTGGCAGCGTTTGTTTTTGCAACACGGATTACACGTCCGTTATTAAAGATTACAGATTCCGTGAACCGGATTGCACAGCTGGATCTGCGAAACGATCAGGTACTGGAACAATGTGCCGCACATCGTGGGGAAGTCGGAAGCATTGCAAATGCCGTGCTTCGGATGAAAGAGGCTCTGACGGAAATTGTACAGAAGATACGACAGCAGGGTGGACAGCTGTTTGAGGCATCGGAAACGTTAAACAATAACGCGGTAAAGACGGCAGGAAACGTAAATAATGTGGAGACCGCAGTAAATGAGATCGCAACCAGTGCAACCAGTCAGGCACAGGAGACTCAGGGGGCAACCGAGTCCATTATTTCCATGGGTACGATGATTGAGGATTCTACAAACCAGGTAAAATCCATGAACGAGACGGCAGATGTGATGAATGCGTCCGGACAGATAGCCAAAAAGGCACTGGAAGAACTGGGAGAAATCAATGAGAGGGCAACCGAGTCCATCAATGTGATTTATGAACAGACCAATACAACGAATGATTCTGCCTTAAAGATCAAGGATGCAACATCGCTGATTGCTTCCATTGCAGATGAAACCAATCTGCTGTCACTCAATGCTTCCATTGAGGCTGCCAGGGCAGGAGAGGCAGGAAAAGGTTTTGCGGTGGTGGCAGCACAGATCCAGAAGCTGGCAGAACAGTCCAACGAATCTGCCAAGCGGATTGAGGATATTATCCGTGAACTGCTGAAAGATTCCGAAACTGCAGTACATACGATGGAAGATGTGAAGGAAATCATGCAGGAGCAGAACGAAAAAGTGAAAAAGACGGCAGAAGTTTTTGAACAAATGCATGAAGGTGTCAATTTGTCCATCCATGGAATGGTATCCATAGAAGAACAGACACAAAAGATTGAGGATGCAAGAAATAAGATTGTAGATACGGTACAGAGCCTGTCGGCAATCGCAGAGGAAAATGCGGCAAGCACACAGGAGACTTCGGCTTCCATGATGGAAATTGGTTCGGTTATCAATGATATCAGCCAGAATGCAGAGAACCTTAAAAATATTGCAGAGGTTCTGGAAAAGAATGTGCAGCTGTTTCAGATGGAAGAATCATGATTTGTGGAACAACGTTATAGAATCTGCATGAAAAGAAAAGGCTTATCTTCCCGATGGGGAAGATAGGCCTTTTCCTGTTTTTCCTGTAAACACATTATTTCTTTTTCCTGCTGGAACCGGATTTGGATTCTTTCAGCTGGGCATTGGCTTCATTGTACTTTTCCTGAAGCTTTGCACGGAATCCTTTTTTCTTTTTGACCGGTTTTTCCAGCGGTCCACGGAGTCCGCGTACGCCTGTGATATAAAGACCACTGACGGTTGCCTTGACTTCTTTCTTGACCGGAATGTCATCGTAGATCTGCTCGTCTGCGATCAGTGTCATGACTCTTGGTCCGACTTTGGCTTTTACGATTGGAAGTTTGGCGCGCTGCATGAGTTTGTTTGCCTGCTCCATTACCTGGGAAGGAAGGCCGGCATCTTTCATTTTCATTCGTTTTTTGTCGATGATCAGCATTGTCACTGTCTGCGCAGCGGCTTTCATCTGCTCATCCTGTTCTTCTTTTTTCTTCTGTGCTTTCTTTCCGAGAAAGTACAGGACAATCATAGCGGCTACCAGAATAATGGCAATCACTAATAATACGATTCCTATTGGTTTCATCGTGGATTTCCTCCTCTATATACTAAAATTTATTGTAGCAAAGATTTCTGTAAAAATCAACGTTTACTGTTTGTATTTTCTATGGATTTATGGTATGTTTAATTAGTTGTAAAAGGAAAGAAAGAAGGATTTGGGACATTATGAAGAAAAGAGTGGTTATACTTTTTTTGTGCATGACGATGGTATTATCCATGGGGGCATGTGGTACAGACAGTGATAAAAAAGCAAGTACCCAGCAGGGAACACAGGAGACGGCAAGTGAAGTGTTTGACGGACCGCACAGCGCACAGATGAAGCTGGATCTGTCAAAACTTGTGACGAAACTTGCAGATTATAAAGGGATTGATGTTACAATCTCCGGAAATTATGATGTGACAGATGATCAGGTGGAGCAGAATCTGATGTCACTGCTTTCATATTACGGAATCACCGGAGTTGAGGTAAAAGACCGTGATACGGTTCAAAAGAATGATTATGTCAAGGTGGATTATACCGGATATCTCGACGGGGATGCATTTGATGGCGGTTCTGCGACAGACACAATGATTGATGTGGCGAACAACTGTGATGCCACACAGAAGACAAATTACATTGATGGATTCAGTGATGGGCTTGTCGGCGCAAAAGTCGGGGAAGAAGTAAGTTCGGATGTGACATTCCCGGAGAATTACCAGTCTTCGGATCTGGCGGGAAAGAAAACAACGTTTAAATTCAAAATCAAGGGAATTTATAAGCCGGTTACCATGGACACGCTGACCGATGACATGGTAGCAGATGCATTTACCGAGCAGAAGATCACCACGAAAAAGGATCTGGTTGCATATGTACGGCAGGTACTCGAAAAGCAGGCCGCAAATTCCAAGTCTCAGGCAAGTATCAGCGCAGTTGAAGATGATCTGCTGGATAAATGTAAAGTGACAATTCCGGATGAGTATCTGGATGCGCGTCTGCAGGAATATCAGCATGAATTTGAAGCAGACAACTGCAATGATACACAGACTCTGGAACAGTATGCAAAGAATAACAATACTACCGTGGATGATATGAAAAAACAGTGGAAAGAACTGATGATCAAGCAGATCAAAATTGAATTTATCTTTGGACGGATTGCGGAAAAAGAAAATATTACAATCAGTGATGATGATTTTAAGTCATTTGTAGATTATCTGGTAAGTTCAGGCAACAGCCAGATGGCAGATGAAAATGCGGTATATAAATATTATGGTGGTGGAAATAAAGAGGATGGAAAGAAAACACTTCGTCAGCTGTATGTGGTCAATCAGGCGATTTCGTATGTTGTGGAGAAAGCCAATATTACCGTAGAACCGGATACACAGACGACAGAGTCATCGGAAAACTAAAGGGTTCAATAAAAACAACTAAGGGATAGATTAGATTTTTAACGGAGGGACAGTATGGAATTAGTAAATGTCAGAGAGATTTTCAAAAATACGATCAGATATGAAAATCAGCAGGTAACAATCGGCGGATGGGTAAGAAGTAACCGTAATTCCAAAAATTTTGGATTCATTGTAGTGAATGACGGTACCTTTTTTGAGCCGATTCAGGTTGTATATGGAGATGGTCTGGAGAATTATGAGGAGGTCTGCAAGATTAATGTCGGAGCAGCAGTCATTGTAAAAGGACAGCTGGTGCCTACGCCGGAAGCAAAACAGCCGTTTGAGATCCAGGCAGCAGAGGTAACCGTGGAAGGTGCTTCCACACCGGATTATCCGTTGCAGAAGAAGCGTCACACGTTTGAATATCTGCGTACCATTTCACATCTGCGTCCGAGAACCAATACGTTTGAGGCGGTGTTCCGTGTACGTTCCCTGTGTGCATATGCGATTCACAAGTTTTTCCAGGAGCGCGATTTCGTTTATGTGCATACTCCGCTCATCACAGGAAGTGACTGCGAGGGTGCCGGGGAAATGTTCCAGGTAACAACGCTTGATTTAAAAGATGTGCCGAAAAAACAGGATAAAACCGTGGATTATACTAAGGATTTCTTTGGAAAACCTACCAATCTTACCGTATCCGGTCAGTTAAATGGAGAAACCTATGCGATGGCATTTAAAAATATTTATACGTTTGGACCGACTTTCCGTGCGGAAAATTCAAACACAACCAGACATGCGGCTGAGTTCTGGATGATTGAGCCGGAGATCGCATTCGCAGATCTCGAAGATGATATGATGCTTGCGGAAAGTATGTTAAAGTATGTGATCAATTATGTGATTGAACATGCACCGGAAGAAATGGCATTTTTCAATAATTTTGTGGACAAAGGTCTGCTGGATCGTCTGGAGAACGTAGTAAACAATGATTTTGCACGGGTGACCTACACAGAAGCAATTAAGATATTGTCAAAACACAATGACAAGTTTGATTATAAGGTATCCTGGGGCTGTGATCTGCAGACCGAGCATGAGCGTTACCTGACCGAACAGATTTATAAGAGACCGGTATTTGTAACCGATTATCCGAAGGAAATCAAGGCATTTTACATGAAACTCAATGAAGACGGAAAGACAGTTGCAGCAGTAGACTGCCTTGTTCCGGGAATCGGAGAGATCATCGGCGGAAGCCAGAGAGAGGACGATTATGATAAACTTCTGGCACGTATTCAGGACATGGGGCTGAAAGAGGAAGATTACAAGTTTTATCTGGATCTGCGCAAATACGGATCAGCCAGACATGCCGGATTCGGTCTTGGATTTGAGCGCTGCGTGATGTATCTGACGGGTATGGCAAATATCCGCGATGTCATTCCGTTCCCTAGAACCGTAAATAACTGCGAACTGTAAAATGGAATAAAAGAGCCGTATTTCCCATAAACTCTAAGGAGGACAATTTCCGGAGAAGTATGTGTGGAGAATGGGCAGGAACAAATAAATAATAAAACAGGAAGAAACGTCGCAAAGTTTGCAGGCTGCTTTATAGGCACATGTCTGCTCTCCGCGGCGCTTTTTCTGTTATGGTGCGGGATTTCCTATTCCATGAGATTGTCGGTGGAACTGATCCGGGTGGGAATTACGGCATGGTATGCGCTTTCCGGTCTCATCGGTGGAAAAATCCTGCGCGCATGTAAATGTGGTGCCATACCTTTTTGCGCAGTTATGCTGGGAGGCTTTTTTTTCGGGATTCTGTATGTCTGTTCCTGCATACGGGAACAGCACTGGATTGCGCTGGAGGGAGAAAACCTGACGATTCTGATTTTGTGTACGGCAGCGGCACTGCTGGGAAGCGTGCGGTGGAAAAAGAAGTAAGGGCTGTGTGACTGTAAAAAAAGACTTTCCTTATGGTGACCACTGTGCTATAATAATACAGATAGACGGGAAATCCAAAAAAACAGACAAAGGAGAGATTCTCATGAAGCATGTAAAGACATTAAATACAAGAAAGTTACAGAACACAATCAAGACAGGTGGATGTGGCGAGTGCCAGACATCATGCCAGTCTGCATGTAAGACATCCTGTACAGTAGGAAACCAGACCTGCGAGAAGTGTAAGTAATCACGGAGTGATTACTTACACAGCCCGAACGCTAAGGTAAGAAAAATAAGGCATAATAAAGCCGCGTGCGTAGCGCGCGGTTTTATTATGTTTAGGAAAGAGAGGAAATATTATAGTGGTTCATCAGTTTAAGAACAATGGCTATGATATTGTATTAGACGTAAACTCCGGTGCCATTCATGTGGTGGATGATGTGACTTATGACGTGATCGCATTATTTGAAGATCACTCCAGGGAAGAGATCATTGCCCAGTTACAATCCCGGTATCCGGAACAGGAGATTGCAGAAGCAATCGAAGAAACAGAGCAGTTAAAGGAGCAGGGAGACCTGTTTACGGAAGATGCTTACGAACAGAAGATTTTTGATTTTAAGAAGCGCCCGACGGTAGTAAAGGCATTGTGTTTACATATTGCACATGACTGCAATCTGGCATGCCGCTATTGCTTTGCGGAAGAGGGCGAATATCATGGAAGAAGAGCCCTGATGTCTTATGAGACAGGAAAACAGGCACTTGATTTCCTGATTGCAAACTCCGGAAACCGGAAAAATCTTGAAGTGGATTTCTTCGGAGGAGAGCCACTCATGAATTTTGATGTGGTAAAACAGTTGGTTGCCTATGGACGGGAACAGGAAAAGCTGCATGACAAGCATTTCCGTTTTACGCTGACAACGAACGGGGTGTTGTTAAACGACGATATCATGGAATTTGCAAATAAGGAAATGGACAATGTCGTTTTAAGTATTGATGGAAGAAAAGAAGTGAATGACCGTATGCGTCCGTTCCGGAAGGGGGCGGGAAGCTATGACCTGATCGTTCCGAAGTTCCAGAAACTTGCAGAGAGCCGGAATCAGGAGCGTTATTATGTCCGCGGTACCTATACCCATTTCAACACCGATTTTTCCAAGGATGTACTGCATCTGGCCGATCTGGGATTCAAGCAGATTTCTGTTGAGCCGGTTGTCGCACAGCCGACCGATGAATATGCACTGCAGGAAGAGGATCTTCCGGTTCTCTTTGAAGAATATGATAAACTGGCAGCGGAGATGGTTCGCCGTAACAGAGAAGGAAATTCTTTCAACTTCTTCCATTTCATGATTGATCTGGAAGGTGGACCTTGTGTGTACAAGCGTCTGTCCGGATGTGGTTCCGGAACGGAATACCTTGCGGTCACACCGTGGGGAGATCTGTATCCGTGCCACCAGTTCGTCGGAAATGAAGATTTTCTGATGGGAAATGTCTGGGATGGCGTGAAAAACACGAATCTGCAGGACGAGTTTAAATGCTGCAATGTCTATGCAAAAGAAAAGTGCCGTAAATGCTTTGCCAGATTTTACTGTAGTGGGGGATGTGCTGCAAATTCGTACAATTTCCACGGAACCATCACAGATGCTTATGATCTGGGATGTGAACTCCAGAAGAAACGTATTGAATGCGCAATCATGATAAAAGCTGCGGAAGCGGAAAATTAAAGGAATAGGAAGGAAGCAAACATGAAAAAAAGCAAGGGCGTCGCTATAATCGCGATTATCCTGGCCTGTCTGATCGGACTGGGATATTACACGAGCACGATTATGTCTGCGACAAGCACAAGTCAGAAAAAAACTGACAACAAGACGGAAGCCGAAGGTATTAAACTTGGTCTTGATCTTTCCGGTGGTGTGTCCATTACTTACCGGATCAAGGATAAGAATCCATCCAAGAAAGATATCAATGATACGGTAGCAAAGCTTGAAGAGCGTGCCGAGAGTTACAGTACCGAATATGCGGTATATCCGGTCGGCGATGACCGTATTACGGTAGAAATTCCTGGTGTCTATGATGCAAATGCCGTACTTGAGGATCTGGGAAGCCCGGGATCGCTGTATTTTATCGTACAGAAAGATTCGGACGGTAATGAAAACTACAGTTATGACAGTTCCACAGGGGAATACAAACTGAATTATGACATTCAGAATCTGGTTGACAATGGTTCTGTAATCATGGACGGTAATGATGTAAAGTCTGCCAATGCAGCGTATAACCAGACTTCCTCTACCAGTACCAAGGAGCCGGTTGTTCAGCTGACATTAAAGAAAAAAGCAGCAGATGTGTTTGGAGAGGCAACCACAAAGGCAGCTTCTTCCGGAGAATCTATCGGTATTTACTATGATGATCATTTCATCAGTGTACCGAAAGTAGAGAGCGCAATCAAAGACGGAAGCTGTGTCATCAACGGTATGTCTGATTATGATGAAGCGGAACAGCTTGCAACATTTATCCGTGTAGGTGCGATCAACTTAAAGCTCGAAGAGATGGAATCTTCCGTAGCAGGGGCACAGCTGGGTGGAAAAGCACTTTCTTCCAGTGTCAAGGCAGCCATCATCGGTCTGATCCTTGTGATGCTTTTCATGATCTTAAATTACAGCTTATCTGGTGTGGTTGCATCCATTGGTCTTGCCATTTATACAACCGTAACGGTAGCTCTGATTTATCTGTTTGAAATTACGCTGACACTTCCGGGTATCGCGGGTGTTATCCTCGGTATCGGTATGGCGGTGGATGCGAACGTTATTATTATCTCACGTATCCGTGAAGAGATTGCAGCAGGAAAGTCCGTACTGACATCCATCAAAACAGGTTACAAAAAGGCCATGTCTGCCATCATTGACGGTAACGTGACCACCTTTATTGCGGCACTGGTGCTGATGTGGCTTGGTTCCGGAACCGTTAAGGGATTTGCATATACACTGATTATCTCCCTGATTGTTTCCATGTTCACTGCACTTGTCATTTCAAGACTGTTAAATCTGGCATTTTATGCGGTTGGATGCAGAAACGAGAAATTATACGGACGTGCAAAAGAACATAAGACCATCGATTTTATGAAGCATCGCTGGGTATGTTTTATCCTTTCCCTCGTTGTGATCGTAGCCGGATTTGTTGGAATGATCGGTTACGGAGCAGCTGGAAAGGGATCTTTGAATTTCAGTCTGGAATTTAAGGGTGGTACATCCATCTCCGCAGATTTTGGTAAGGATTATACCGTTGAACAGGTAGAGGACAAGATTGTACCGGAAGTCGCAAAGGTTATTAATGATAATGCGATCCAGGCAAGTACCGTATCCGGCAGCAATGTTGTGACAATCAAGACAAAGACACTGAGCTTGAGCGAACGTGAAGAAGTAAATCAGATGCTTGTGGACAAGTTTGGTGTGGATGAATCCACAATCGAGAGCCAGAGTATTGGTTCTACCATCAGTAATGAGATGCGTTCCAATGCGGTCAAGGCACTGATCGTTGCATGTATTTTCATGCTGTTTTATATCTGGTTCCGTTTCAAGGACATCCGTTTCGCCGGAAGTGCGATTATTGCACTGGTACACGATGTACTTGTTATGCTGACAGGTTATGCATTGATCCGTATTTCTGTAGGTAATACATTTATTGCCTGCATACTTACAATTGTCGGATATTCCATCAATGATACCATTGTTATCTTTGACCGTATCCGTGAGAACATGCAGGGAATGAAGAAACAGACACCGGAAACACTGGCAGAGGTGGCAAACCGGTCTCTGACACAGACACTTTCCCGTTCACTGAATACCTCCATTACAACCATCATCATGGTATTGCTGCTGTTTATCCTCGGAGTATCTTCCATCCGTGAGTTTGCATTACCGCTTATGATTGGACTGATCAGTGGTACGTATTCTTCCATCTTTATTGCAGCTGCATTATGGTATGTCATGAAACTGCATCTTGGCAAGGACAAATTGTTAAAACCAGCAGTAGCAAAGACAAAAAAGAAATAAATATTAAAAAACAGGGGAGCTGCACGGCAGCTCCCGTTTGTTTTCTAAGGAGTGGAATGGTTGCATTGCACCGAAGAATTCGGTATAATGGGAAAAAAGAGTTGAAAAGGAGAATATTATGTACACACTGGAAGATATACAGGCAGTAGATCCTGAAATTGCAGCAGCGATCACTGCAGAGTTTGACAGACAAAACAGCCACATTGAGCTGATCGCATCGGAAAACTGGGTGAGCCCGGCGGTTATGTCTGCAATGGGAAGTATTCTGACCAACAAATATGCAGAAGGTTATCCGGGAAAGCGTTATTACGGTGGATGTGAGTGCGTGGATGTAGTTGAGGAACTGGCAAGAGAGCGCGCAAAGAAACTGTTTGGCTGTGAGTACGTCAATGTACAGCCACATTCCGGTGCACAGGCAAACATGGCAGTACAGTTTGCCATTTTAAAGCCGGGTGATACCATTATGGGAATGAATCTCGATCACGGCGGACATCTGACACACGGTTCACCGGTGAATTTTTCCGGTACGTATTTCCATGTAGTACCTTATGGAGTCAACGATGAGGGATTTATTGACTATGATAAAGTAAGAGAGATTGCACTTGAGTGTAAGCCAAAGATGATCATTGCAGGTGCATCTGCATATGCACGTACCATTGACTTTAAGAAATTCCGTGAGATCGCAGACGAAGTGAATGCGGTGCTTATGGTAGATATGGCGCACATCGCAGGACTGGTAGCCGCAGGGCTGCATCCAAGCCCGATTCCATACGCAGATGTGGTAACCACTACAACACACAAGACACTGCGCGGACCTCGTGGAGGAATGATCCTCTGCAGTGATGAGGTAAACAAAAAGTATAATTTCAATAAAGCTATCTTCCCGGGAACACAGGGAGGCCCGCTGATGCATGTGATCGCAGCCAAAGCGGTATGTTTCGAGGAAGCGTTAAAGCCGGAGTTTAAAGAATATCAGACACAGATCGTTAAGAATGCGCAGGCACTCTGCAAGGGATTACAGGCGCGTGACATTAAGATCGTATCCGGTGGAACAGACAATCATCTGATGCTGGTTGACCTGACTCCATATGAGCTGACCGGAAAAGTTGTGGAGAAACTTCTTGACAGTGCGCATATTACTGCCAATAAGAATACGATTCCAAACGATCCACAGAAACCATTCGTGACAAGTGGAATCCGTCTGGGAACACCGGCAGCTACATCCAGAGGATTAAAAGAGGACGATTTTGATCAGGTAGCTGAGGCAATTGCCATGCTCATCAAAGAGGGTGAGCCGGCTGTTGAGAAAGCACAGGCAATCATCAAAACATTGACAGATAAATACCCACTTCAGCCAATGCACTAAAATAAAAATAATATCAATAGGAGGACATTATGATTGATTTAAAATTTTTACGAGAGAACCCTGAAGTGGTAAAAGAGAACATTAAGAAGAAATTCCAGGATCACAAGCTTCCACTTGTTGATGAAGTGATTGAACTGGACGCAAAGGCGCGTGCCGCACAGGCAGAAGCAGATGAGCTTCGTGCCAATAAAAACAAGATTTCCAAGCAGATTGGTGCACTGATGGCACAGGGAAAGAAGGAAGAAGCAGAGGAAGTAAAGGCAGAAGTAGCCAAGAATGCAGCTCGTCTGACTGAGCTTGAGGCACAGGAGAAGGAGCTTTCCGAGAAAGTCACCAAGATCATGATGACCATTCCAAACATCATTGATCCATCCGTACCGATCGGAAAAGACGATAGCTGCAACGTAGAAATCGAGAAGTTTGGCGAGCCGGTTGTTCCGGATTTCGAGATTCCATATCATACAGATATTATGGAACGTTTTGATGGAATTGATCTCGATGCTGCAGGAAAAGTTGCAGGAAACGGTTTCTATTATCTGATGGGAGACATCGCAAGAATTCATTCTGCAGTAATCTCCTATGCAAGAGATTTCATGATCAACCGTGGATTTACTTACTGTGTTCCGCCATTTATGATCCGGTCGAACGTTGTGACCGGTGTTATGAGTTTTGACGAGATGGATGCCATGATGTACAAGATCGAGGGGGAGGATCTTTATCTGATCGGTACATCCGAACATTCCATGATCGGTAAGTTTATCGATACCATCAACGATGAGGAGAAGCTTCCATATACACTGACCAGCTATTCCCCATGTTTCCGTAAGGAAAAGGGAGCACATGGTATTGAGGAGCGTGGTGTTTACCGTATCCACCAGTTCGAAAAGCAGGAGATGATTGTGGTATGTAAGCCGGAAGAATCCAAAGCATGGTATGACAAGCTCTGGAAGAATACGGTGGATCTGTTCCGCAGTCTGGATATTCCGGTTCGTACCCTGGAGTGCTGTTCCGGTGATCTGGCAGATCTGAAAGTGAAATCTTGTGACGTTGAGGCATGGTCTCCGCGTCAGAAGAAATACTTTGAGGTAGGAAGCTGCTCCAATCTGGGAGATGCTCAGGCAAGACGTCTGAAGATCCGCATAAAGGGAAAAGATGGCAGGAAGTATTTTGCACATACCTTAAACAATACCGTTGTTGCTCCGCCGCGTATGCTGATCGCATTTCTGGAGAATAATCTGAACGAAGACGGAAGCGTAAATATTCCAAAGGCATTACAGCCATATATGGGAGGAATTGAGAAAATCGTTCCAAAACATGAATAGGAGGCAGTCCTATGGGAGATATAAATAAGATAGAGGAAGAATGTACCCATAATTGCATGACCTGTGGGCATGGCTGTGCAGAAGGCAGTGATGGTGTGGGAAAATTCGAAAAAGCCCTGAATAAACTTAGTGATATTGATGCCGGGGAGCTGTTGAAAGGATTACAGTCGCTGGGAGAATCAGACAATCAATAATTGAAAATGATAAAAAAGCACCGTATGAAATTATCTAAAAAGTCTTTTCATAGGGTGTTTTTTTGTTGAAATTGTACATTCCCGTTGTTTTTCGTCAGAAAGTGAGCGATAATAAAAGAAAAAACAAGAAGAATCAATTGGGGTAGGAGAGGGTATGAAAGAAGTATTAAAAAGAGGAATGCTGAAATGTGAGAACAGCTTTTTTTCGCATGTCGTCCGATGTGCATTGGGAATGATAATCCCACTTGTTTTGACTGGGGGGATTGCCTGTGCTGTCCGTGATTTTCCAGTCGCCCCGTACCAGACGTTTCTGACGCAGGGGGGTGGGAGATGGTTTTATGATTTCCTTACAATGGTTTATGAGGGAACATACGGTATTTTTTCTGTAGCATTGGTGATTACCATTGCGTACAGTTATGCAATGGAGAAAAATGAATCGCTGGAAAATGTCGTTATGTATGTGGTTGTGGCACTTGCCGCATTCAGTGCACAGCTGAATCTGGGAACAGAAGATTTTGATGTGGCAGGACTGGGAACGACCGGATGTTTTGCGGCAATGTTTATCGGTTATTTGTCCTGCATGGCATTTTCAAAGCTGCGCAGATGCCATAAACTGATGCTGGAACAGTATACCGCGGGGATGGGGGGAGGCTGTGTCTCGGCAATCCGTACACTGATTCCACTCGGTATTGTTGCAGCTGGTTCGGGAGGCTTGAATCTGCTTATTGGCAGAATTACCGGAATCTATGGATGTTATCAGTGGTTTAACCGTATTTTCTATGCAGCATTTCAGAATATTGCAGATTACAGTAATTTCCTTTCCGGACTGCTCTATACGTTCGCGGTAAATCTGATGTGGTTTTTCGGTTTGCATGGAAGCCATATTCTGGAGGCAGTGGCAGTCCATAATTTTGGTGTCACAGGAAATGTTGTTTTTTCAAAGGCATTTTACGATGTGTATGTGGCAATGGGAGGCTGTGGCACAACGGTCAGTGTCCTGATTGCATTGCTTTTGTTCTTCCGCAAAGAACGTACCGGTAAGCTGGCAGGGCTGGCATCATTTACGGTAGTCTTTAATTTAAATGAAATGCTTACATTTGGTATTCCGATCATATTAAATCCGATTCTGCTGGTTCCGTTTGTCCTGACACCGGTGGTGTGCTATTGCCTGGCATATGCGGCAACAGTATGCGGTTTTCTGCCGGTTCTTACTCATGAGGTAGTATGGTCGGCACCGGTTGGTATCGGTGGCTATCTTGCCAGCGGTTCATGGAAGGGAATTGCCGTGCAGGCAGTGGGAATTCTGGCAGGGATATTGTTTTACCTTCCGTTCCTGAAGATGAATCAGAGGATGGAGGTATATAAAGCCAAGTGTCATGTTCAGGTTCTGATACACGAATTACAGGAAAAGGAAGAACAGATTGACCAGCCGGTGTTTTTGACGCGCGGAGACCATATCGGAATGATTTCCCGTATGCTCCTGCTTGATTTAAAGCATGCGATCAAGAATAAAGAACTGTATATGCTTTATCAGCCACAGGTATACAGCGATGGTACCTGTATTGGTGCTGAGGCATTGCTGCGTTGGAACCATCCGGTATATGGTATGATATATCCACCACTTATTATTTATCTTGCAGAGGCGGGAAAGGTATTGCCGGAACTGGAACGGTTTATCATTGATCAGGTTACGGATGGGATTGTGCAGACGCGTGCACAATATGATTCGGATTTTAAAATTTCCGTAAACATTACCGCGCATTCCCTGTTGTGGGACGTTGAGGGATATATCCGGCAGACAATGGAACAAAAAGGGATAGATGCCCACATGCTCTGGATTGAAATTACAGAACAGGATATCCTTCTGCAGACGGATGTGGTTGTCCGGAAACTTGAAGAACTCAAAAAGCAGGGGCATAAGCTTTTGATTGATGATTTCGGCATGGGACATACTTCCCTGCTGTACCTGCAGTCAGAGTATTTTGATGTGGTCAAGCTGGACGGTTCACTGACCCGCCCGCTTTTGAAAAGCCATACGAATCAGAAAATTGTGCGTTCGATTATTGAACTGGGACAGGAACTTGGGGTAAATGTAATTGCAGAGTTTGTGGAAAACAGGGAGCAGAGAGATCTTCTGGATACGCTGGGCTGTCATTGCTATCAGGGGTATCTGTATGCAAAACCGCTGGAACTGGAGGCGTTTATTACTTATATGAAACAGATGAACGAGAAGTAGCGGGCTGTTTTTTCAAAAATTTCCAGTGATATTTACCAAAATTTCTCTTGTTTTTTTGAAGCCCTGGATATATGATGATGACAGGGAAATTGTTACAGCACAAAAGCCATTTCAGAAAGGATGGACGGAAAACATGAGAAAGAAGTCACATATTTCACTGGCACGTTATATTGTAGCAAACACAGAGGACGAAGGGCTGAAAAAACACTGGCTGTCGTTTTATATTGGAAGTGTCCTGCCGGATTGTAAGCCATCTTTTATCTATAAACGGCATGAGATTACCGGTACATTTCCAAAACTCAGGAAGGATATAGATGCATTGATCCATGGAAAAGAGAAACGTTTTCCAAAACGGAAGCGGATGTATTACATGAACCTGGGGGAGATCACGCATTACGTAGCAGATTATTTTACCTTTCCGCACAATAAGATTTATCCGGGAGGATTTAAAGAACACTGTGCTTATGAAGAACATCTCAAACATGAACTCCGCGCTTTTTTAAAGACGGAGGCACCGAAGGCATTGAATGAATGCGGGCATCGGCAGTTTGCCAGCCAGGAGGCACTGTTTGATTATATTCAGAAGATGCATGATAAGTATTTAAGCAGTAAGATTGATACTGCAAAAGACATTGAGAATATTGTGCTGGTCAATAAACAGGTGGTGGATGGTATTGATTATTTGTTTTTGAAAAATCGTATGCAGCACAGAGTTGCATAGCACAGAGGAAAGGCAGTCGGAAATCCGGCTGTTTTTCTGCGTTTACAGGCACTTATAGGATTGACAAATTTTTGACAAAGTGTTACGATTATCCCATATGAAACTGTCGATAATTCGTGACAATCAGGTACATATACCGTTACGAAAGACATTTAGGATTAGGAGGATTTATACAATGAGTGAGTTCAAGAATTTAACTCTGGAAGTAGCTGACGGAATCGCTGTATTAGCAATCTCCAGACCAGCAGCATTAAATGCATTAAACAGTGAGACTCTGGATGAGTTAAACGTATGCTTAAGCGAGATTGAAGCAAACGATGATATCAAAGCAGTTATCTTAACCGGCGGTCCGGATAAGAAGGGCAACGAGTTCAAGTCATTCGTAGCTGGTGCAGATATTGCTGAGATGGTAAACTTCACAGCTCCGGAAGCACGTGCATTCGGAATCAAGGCTTCTGAGCCATTCTTTAAACTGATGAATATGCGTCAGGTTACTATCGCTGCAGTGAACGGATTTGCATTAGGCGGAGGATGTGAGATCTCTATGGCATGTGATATCCGTATCGCAAGCGAGAATGCCATCTTCGGACAGCCAGAGTGTGGTCTTGGAATCATTCCTGGATTCGGTGGTACACAGAGACTTGCCCGTCTGGTAGGCATGGGACGTGCAAAAGAAATGATCTTCACCTGCGACAACGTAGATGCAAACGAAGCATACCGCATCGGTCTTGTAAATAAGGTAGTTGCAAAAGAAGAGCTTATGCCAACTGCAAAAGCTATGGCTGCAAAGATTATTTCTAAGGGAAGCTATGCCGTATCTGTTGCAAAGGCTGCAATCAACAATGGTTATGACATGGATATCAAGAACGCCGTTGAGATGGAAGCAAACCTGTTTGGTGTTGTCAATGATACACACGACAAGAAAGAGGGAATGGGTGCTTTCTTAGAGAAGAGAGCTGCTACATTAACAGATTTCTAAAAGAAAACATATTATGAGGCGATGGCGAGAGGCTGTCGCCTTTTTTTATATTTATAAAAAATTATATGCAAAAAGTATTAATGATAAATGGAAGTCCACGTATCGGAGGAAACACTTCGAGAAATGGAGAATATATTCAAAGAAAATGATGTGGAAGTTGAGACCGTACAGATTGGAAATAAGGATATCAGAGGATGTATTGCCTGTCATTTCTGTGCGACAAAAGGAAAGTGTGTTTTTGATGATGTTGTGAATGAGCTTGCTCCAAAATTTGAAAGGATCGCTTGTTGGAATGTTACCTGCGGGTGGTGCCGGAGAAATTCTGGGAGAAGGGAAGGACTGGTATCTTGTTAATTCCGGCTATTACACCGGTTTTATGTCGAAGGATTCTCTTATGACGGGAAAAGATGCAGAGGAATACGCGAAAAAAAATTTTAGCAAAGAAGCAACTATCGGCGTAAATACATCGTTTGTTCATGAGAAGAAAGACGGAACCGGTGCAGTTCTTATGGTTCTTCCAAAAAATAATAAGGTGAAAGTGGATGGAACTGGCGATGAAGGAACATATCAGGTCGCAATTGGTAAAACAACTGGTTATATAAGCCGTTCGGACGTATCTGTTAAAAACCTGTTTAAAACAGCAGAAGAACCCGATCTTGTATTATATGAGGACGAATATGCTGATGAAGCCTTGCCTACATATGGTGGATCTGACGAATATGAGGCAGCGCAGAAGCCGGAACCAACCATTGAAGACATTCCATCTGATGATGATTATACTTCTCTTATGCAGGAGGTAGTGGATTACGCTATGCAGTTTTTAGGGAACCCGTATGTGTGGGGAGGGGAAAGTCTAACTGACGGTTGCGACTGTTCTGGCTTTGTAATGAAAATCTATGAACACTTTGGATATTCTCTCCCACATAGTTCTTTTGCCCAAAGAAGTGTAGGATATGATGTATGTGGGGATACATGGGATGAGTCTGTCGCGCTTCCAGGTGACATTATTTGCTATGATGGCCATGTTGGCATTTACATTGGAAATGGAAAGATGATAAATGCCTCTAATCCACGCGATGGAATTAAAATAAGCAAAGTGACATATCGAAAAGATTTTATTTGCGCGCGTCGCATAATTGCTGGACGCTCAAATTCATCTTCCCTTTCAGAAGATGATTACGAAATTTTATGCAGAATCGTCGAAGCAGAAGCTGGCGGGAGCTCAGAATCAGTTAAAATTGCTGTTGCTGACACCATTTTAAACCGTGTTGCAAGCGATAACTTTCCGAATTCAATACATGACGTAGTTTTTGCCGGGCATCAGTTTTCTCCCGTATGGAACGGTAGATATTATAAAGTAACTATACAGCAGGCAACCAGAAATGCGGTGGATATAGCCTTAAATGGAGCTGATCGAAGCATGGGCGCATTGTATTTTATGAATCCGGATTACTCTGACCCTGATAATGTAAAATGGTTCCATGGGGCTCTTACCTATCTCTTTACAGATGGAGGCGTCGAGTTCTTTAGATAATTATAATAAGGTAAAAATCCCTGGGTTTGATGAGACCCAGGGATTTTCGTAATCCAAATTAGATGTGCTTTCCGTCAACAACAAAATCATCCAAATAACAATTGAGAGCAATAGCAATGTTCTGCAGATCATTAACCCTGACCGGAGAATGTCGGCGCTGTTCCCAATCTGCCAATGTCTGTATTGGTATACCTGTCATTGTTGCGAGCTTTTCTCTTGTTATATGTTTTTCTTCCCGGATGTGCCGGATCTTATCAACGTCCCAAAACAACTTCTATCACCTCCTGTCACTTTTTGATATATTTTACATAATTTTACAAAAAATTCAATGGTTATGGAACAGGAAATGTAATGGAATATTATGATAAAGCCATTGCCTCTGAAATTTGTTGTATATTTATCAAAATTTGTTATAATATAGGTAAATATATTATTTTGTTTTTTACGTCCTTCCGGATGTATGATTTTTTATTTTTACCGCGGTTGTTTTTCTGCGGGATATAGGGTTATCCCTGATATGTAACAGGGATAACCACTGTTTCCCTGCTTATATATAACAAAAACTGCATAAGCAGGGAAAGAGAGGTATAGTGGACATGGGAGAAAAAGACATGTCAGAAAAGATTCTGGAAGATTACAATGATGTATTTTCCGATATCGTAAACGTTCTTTTATTTCACGGTCAGGAACTGATCGAGCCGTCAGCACTTGAGAGCATATCCGTACATTCCCAGTATAAGGGAGAGGATGCTAAGTTGCATGAACAGGAGCGTGATGTTGCAAAAAAGTGGAAAAGGTACAATGTGCAGCTTGCTATCATAGGCATTGAGAACCAGACGGCAGTAGAAAAGAAAATGCCGTTCCGTCTGATTGGATATGACGGTGCAAGCTACAAAAGCCAGCTGCAGGCGAATGCAGCTTCAATTGCTCCAGTTGTTACCATTGTATTGTATTTTGGTGAAAAGCACTGGTGCAAGGAGAGAAATATCAAGTCATTGATGAATATCCCAAAAGAACTTGATCCATATGTCAATGACTATAAAATGGAGGTTTTTGAGATCGCATGGCTGACGGATGAACAGCTTGAAATGTTTAAAAGCGATTTCAAGGTTGTTGCACGTTTTTTCGTTAACAAAAGAAGGAACCCTGACTATGTTGCGGATGACCCAACAGAAATCCAGCACGTAGATGAAGTCTTAAAACTTTTATCTGTTATGACAGGGGACCGGGACTATGAAAAAGTTATATGCAATGAAATGAAAGGTCAGGTGAAGAACATGTGTGATGTTGCTGAAAGATTAAAAAATATGGGACGGCAAGAGGAACGTATCAATGCAGTCAAGTTTGCAATTTCCCTTGGTGCATCTGAGGAGAAAATCCTTAAGCAGTATTCCAAGGAGGAATACGAAAAAGCGTTGGCTCTTATGAAATCCTGATTGCTGAAAGCAAAATTGCTGTTTTGAAAACGTATAGCAGTATAAAAGCTTGGGGTTTATACGGTTAAAACTTTCAAATTCCTTTATCAATCCGTATTCTAATGGAGAGAAGGTCAGATGAAGAACATGTGTGATGTTGCTGAAAGATTAAAAAATATGGGACGGCAGGAAGGATTTCAGGCAGGTCGTTCAGAAGGTCGTTTAGAAGGTCGTTCAGAAGGTCGTTCAGAGGAACGTATCAAAGCAGTCAAGTTTGCAATTTCCCTTGGAGCGTCTGAGGAAAAGATCCTTACGCAGTATTCCAAAGAGGAATACGAAAAAGCTTTGGCTCTTATGAAAGTCTGATTGTGGAAAGAAAAATTGCTGTTTTGAAAACATATAGCAGCATAAGAGCTTGGGTTTTATTCTGTTAAAACTTTTAAATTCCTTTATCAATCCGCATTCTAATGGAGAAAAGGTCAGGTGAAGAGCATGTGTGATGTTGCTGAAAGATTAAAAAATATCGGGCGGCAGGAAGGATTTCAGGCAGGTCGTTCAGAAGGTCGTTCAGAGGAACGTATCAATGCAGTCAAGTTTGCAATTTCCCTTGGTGCGTCTGAGGAAAAGATCCTTACGCAGTATTCCAAAGAGGAATACGAAAAAGCGCTGGCTCTTATGAAAGCCTGATTGTGGAAAGCAAAATAGTTTTTTCAAATCAAGCGCCATAGATGCTGAAACGGCAGCGCTTGCATGATCAATTAAATAAGCACTAGATAAAAGAGTCATCCATCTGGATGGCTCTTTTATTGATCCTGATATCTGCACGGATTTCGACAAACAGCTCATATTGTATATTTCATGAAATTATCACTTAAAAATTTTTATACCGCATGTTTTTCTTTTTCTGCTTGACAAATACCATTTGATTGTTCCTATACTTTTTTTGAAAATTCTGGTATTTCTTTTCTCCTATTTTTATTGCCATTCGTATAAAAAGAAGTTATAGTGGTATCAGAACAAAGAAAACAGGTGTTTCCAAAAGGAAACCAGAGTATAAAGTGGAGGAAATGTATATGAAAAACAAATGGTTAAAAAACAGCAACAGACAGCACCTGAGATATTCCATGCGTCAGGCATCCGGAATTGCACTTGCCCTTGTAATGGGAATTTCCGTAGCAGCTGCAGGACATACCCAGAGTGTAAAGGCGGCCGTTGATACACAGACTGCAGATACCGGTGTGGCAGCAACGACAGATACAGCAAATCAGACTACAGAAACAACTACTATCGGGAAGAACCAGATCAGCATCAAGGATTTTGCCAGCCAGGTGCAGAAAGTAACAGGGAAAGACGTATTAAAGAATGCCGGCATTAAAAATACCGCTGCCGCTACTACAAACGAGATAGCGGCATATCTCCTGAATGAAGCTGATTCCGCGGTTAATGGAGGGGAAAACTCCTATAACTATGATCTGTATGGCTATGTGAAATACTTTAACCGTATCAGTGATATCAAGAAGGCTGATGACAAATATAAGGAATCCCTGTACAAATGCTTCACTAAGGGCATTATGGTAGGAAAGAGTGACGGAACATATTCCAGCACCCGGAAATTTTTGCCAAAGACAAAGATCACCAAGGACGAAGCAAAAAAGATGATGAATCGCCTGAAAAACAAAGGAAAGAGATTCAAGCTTTCCTACGATGGACAGGTGTTAAGAATCATTAACCTGCCAAAGAACTATAAGGATTACCCATATATCCTTGCAAGTTTTCCAAATTCTTATTATGAAAAGAAAATGATTATGTCAAAACAGCGAACAAAAAAAGATAAGACCCCGGCACAGACAGCAAAGATCTTAAGTGATGAAGATAAGGATATGATCTGCGCGAAGATCAAAAAAAACGTAGAGTTGAGACTTAACGTGGATTACAGAAAAACATTTACATCTAAGTGGAAAAGTGAACTAATCAATACATATAGAGATACCGAGCGGCAGAAATCGGTAAATGCGTATATCAAAGCTGCAAAGGGCAGAAAAATTATTATGTCTAGTGGTGATGTTATTGTCGATCCGTCATCACTGTGGCTTGATTCATGTGGAACAAGATGTTATGCAAGAGTATATGTTAAATTTCGTGTTGAAAGTGGAAAAGTCCCATCAGTAAAAAGTGAATGTCAAAATGAGGTTATTTACGGAAGCTATACAGCTATAAAAAACCTTTCATCTAAGAAAACAATCACATATGCAAATGAAATGGGATGCAATATCTCATATACAGGAGGAAAACTGACCTCCTGTGGAGTAAGTTCGTATTTTGATGTAATTGATGATGTAAATTAAATAAATAATTTTTGCACTGGAAATTTAAAAATTTCCAGTGTTTTTATGGTTGACTTTATATATAGGTTTATGCTTACAATACTTCCATTAAAAATGGAGGTAAATTATGAGGAAACCAAGAAGCAAAAATTTAGTTATTTTCTTATTGTGTTTTGTTTTACTCGCCTTGTTTGAACCATTTGGGTACACATCTGCATATGCAGATGTTAATAGAAGTATTTCAGATGTAGGTGGTAAAACAGCGGATGTTGATGATGCTGGGAACTTAAGGTTTGAAGTAAGAGCACATGCTGCATCAAGTGGAACTCGATGGAAAACAGTGGGATTGTATGTCACAAGTAATCCGACTGGAAGAAATGGAAAAGAAGGTACAACAGCTAAAGATTGTGTGTTTTTTGACAAACTTCCAAAGGGGTGTTCTAAATCAGATAGAACAATTGGAAATACAGTTATTACTACTTTCAATATTTCCAAAGACGTCTTTAACCGCATGTGTGACAAAGCCGGTGTAAATCTGAAAACACTGCAGAAGAATGGTGGCAAGGTATATATCCAGGGTGTGCTGCAGGGATACTCGATCAGAAAAGGCGGATCAAAGCGCAACGTTACCGAACGCTGCTATACTTATAGGCAGATGGCGAACACACGTAACACCAGGAAAGTAAACGGATCTACATGGTATGGCATCGGCTGGCCGGCCAGCTGTAACGAAGGCTGGCGGGCACGGTATGATATCGCGGTTGAGTACAAGAAGGTCGAAGCACCGGTTACCATCAATTATTACCAGAGTTATAATGGCAAATGGAAACTGGTTTTATCTGTTACAAATTCAGATGATGGAAAAATTGAAAAGAATCCTGCCACAAGAAACCTGAATAAAGCGAATACCGGTTACCAGTGGAGCAGCACCAGTGGTTCCGGCTCTATCGCCAGTGGTGACCGTGGACTTGGACTGGAAAAGAAATACTACATCAGTCTTTCGGAGATAAAAACATCCTCAAAGAGCCTTCCGGCACGTCTTTCAGGTGTCGGCGCAGGAGAAGGAAAAACATCAAATTATTATTTGTATAAGACATCTGTGTCAAAGCAGAAAAGCGCGAAAAACGGTTCCATCCGGAACAAAGTTGCAAAAACCAATGCCCCGGTCTTTAAAAGCTGCAATTTCGCGGATAAGGATGGAAACCTGACTGCCAGCTATACCAAGTGGCTTAAAACAGCACGTCAGACTTTTGAAGTCTACAATGGCGGTACTGTTATCAACGTGCTTTATAAGAAAAACAGCCTGAAACCGAAACCAGACTCTCATGAGGATGAGGATGTAATCTCGGTAGAGAAGCTCACACCAGCCAGCACAAGTGCTGTAATCCAGTCAGACAAACGAGACAATGAACAGTTTGACAGCACGCAGGGAATTCCGACATCCGAGACGCAGTATGTCAACGTGTTTACGGATTCTTACCTGTATAAATACCGTTTTGTCCGGAAATATGGAAAGAAGCAGTTTAACCATTATATCAGCTGCAGCCACACCGATAAACATGGGAAAAAATTACACGATCATGATACCGAACTGGTATGGCGCGAATATTCCTACTGGAAAGTTGATTATTTGGTGATATACCGAATAGAATCTGCCACCGTGATGAATTATTCCCTCCCGGATGAGCATGTCACCATAAAACCGGATGCATCCTATAATGTCGGAAATGTGTCATTTATGTCCTGTGGAAGGATAGGCATATCCCCGTCAGACGGATGGACGGTCGGGCAGTATATTGTCATGAATGATTACCTAGAATTTGACGGAAAGATCATCATGAATGCCGACCCGGTGGAAAAGAAAACCCCGACCCCGGGCAGAATCCCGGAATCTACGCAGATTGACAGGGATATACTTTATCAGCCAGACCTGCTGATTGAGCCGGAAAAATCAAATGGTACCTTCAATTCGAGTGGTGATGTACAGTTTTATCCATCGTTTGTTTATAATACGAATATTCCGGATGTCGACATTGAAATAAACCCGATCAACGACGTTGTGATCCATACCCCTACGGTATGTTACCCGACGATTACGGACGCGAAGGAATATACCCAGCTGGTGTCACCGGGTAACTGTTACCATCTGGTACTGGACCGGTATTTTACCGTCAACCTGCCTACCAGTGGTTACCACAGTTCGCTGAAGGGATACGGGGAACGCGATTACGCAAAATACATTAAATCGCGGGAAGTCAAATTCCCGTTTGAGGTATATATGTGTGACGGGGATGATTACACCTATTATGACGCGGATACGTGGATCACGCTGCACCAGGATTCCACAAAGTTCTATCTCCCTATCTGGGTCAATGAAACTGCTGCCGTTGGCATTGATTTCCGGGCACGTGCAATTAACTGTGATGCCAACGATGGACTGGAAATGGAAGAAGTGTGTGCCAATGCAGACAATACCAACTATGTTGCGGTTGATACCAAAAATGCCGAAGTATCCGGACGTTTATACAATCTGAATATGTACGACTATTCGGATTACCCGTTCTGGCTTGACGTTTTCCGGAAACCGGAATCACTGGAACTTAAAAGGTTTGCGTACCATGTGGGGTTCAACAACCAGAACGGGGAAAAAGTAAGGAGTGCATTTACCCTGCCGACCGTGGATGGAAGCCACCCTTATATCAGAAATCTCGGTGTGTTAAAACCGGGCTATACATCCCGGATGAGCCTCATAACCATCGGAAATATCTACCACGGCACGGATTATATCAAAATCTATCCAACATTTTATTATGTTTCAAATAAGGGAAATGTGAATGGATCTGATATTACAAAGCTGGAAGAAGTTGACCTTTACTACAATGGCACGATCAATGGCAAATACCGCAATGTTGTAAAAGTCGGCAGTGATCTGGATAAACAGAATGTCAAAAAGATGATGCTTGGAAACCCATATACCGGTGTGACAGATGAGGAATTCAACCAGAAGGCAAAAATTGCAGGACTCAAACCCAAAGATATCCGGTCCACAACCTATGATGTCTACACATATGGGGAGATCACCATCCCATCCCGTATGTCCACTTATATTGGAATGGACTGTGCACCGGACGGGGTAATTCCGGATGGGGTTGATCCTGACAGGGTCACAAAGTCAAAACAGAAATGGTACTTCGAATACTCACTGCCATCTGACGTACACGCAGTCAAAAAAGGATTTGACGTAACGAAATACGCGCATGAGAACGGTGGAATTGATTATAAAGAAGATTTTTGGAAAAAAGATGGATACATTGTAGTCAATTTCGAGATCGTAACCTTTGAAGCCGGGTTTGAAAATATCCAAGGCGATGGAGATACCGGCATGGGCTGGATGGAGGGAGCAGAAATCTTTGGCAAGGAAAGCGAAACGCCAATCCCGCATCTTACCTATACAAACCGGCAGAACGTTGATTATGGCTACTGCAGCATGTATAAGATGGAAGACCAGCAGTTGCGGAGGAGAGACTGGCATAAGGCACAGTATGCTTTCCGGTATGGAGATGTACTGATGTATTCGCTTGATGGATCAGCCAAAAAGGATTACCGGTCTTACGGTACACATTAACCAGTTATATATATAATTGCTTAACAGGGACTCTTACTTATGGAGCCCCTGTTATTTGCGAAATGACGACTTACTTAACAACTGTCGGCCGTTAAAGGATTATATGACGCTGATCAATGAAATCCGTAAAAATTGTAAAACCATGGAGTTTGAGAGTGCTGTCGATGCAGCGGTAACTTATTGTATTGAGCATGATGTTTTAAAGACATTTTTGCTTAAACACAGAGCGGCGGTGAAAGACGTGTGTATCACTGAGTATAATGAAAAATCGTTTGTTGACGGGATACGTGCAGAGGGTCGTGCAGAGGGTCGTGCGGAAGGTCAGAACGAAAAAGGACTGGCGGTATACCGTAATCTTCGGAAGAGAGGTTTTTCAAAAGAAGACGCTTTGGTAATCGCAGATATTTCGCCGGATCTGGTAGTTGACGAAGACTAGCTGATCTGTAGTAAACCGTTTTAAAAATGGTAAGACAGCAGAGCAGATCATTGTAAGCGGCATAGATGCAGAAAGGGTGGCGCTTGGTTAACAGATGTCTAAAACCATACAGAGGGCGATAAGGGGCGATATGATAAATCATATCGTCCTTTTTTACCATATTTCAGGATAGGGAAAATGGAATTATATTAGACAATCTGGTGAAATTAGGTTATTATAAATAATAAGGGAGTTACCCTAAAACAGGAGTGTTATAGAAATTATTATTAAATGGAGGTTTAACGTCTTCATGGATAAACTTTATATGATCTTATTATGCCTGATGATAGTACCAATTCTTATTTGTATCAAATATTCCAGAAAAATAAAAAGTGATGTGGCATCTTCCATTGTGAAATGCCTCATTTTTGCAATTGTTACGATCCTTAGCAATGGTTTGTCTGCTTTTTCAGGAAATGAAACATTTTCTTATATAATGGAAGCACTTTATCGGTTTTCCTTTGATATCATGCTGATATATGTATTGCAGTATTCCCAGCAGTATACACGTGTTTTTCATGAGGTTTCACCGTTTAAAAAGGGGTGTTTCATAATTGCATATCTGGATGGAATTTTACTGTTTTTAAATATAATTTTTCATAACGTATTTACGATAGAAACCGTGCGATTCCTGAATTTTGATATGTATCATGTAGCCGACAAATCCATTATTTTTTACTTTCACTATGTGTTTGCATATGGTCTGGTAGTTTGTATTATTGCATCGTTTATAATCAAAATTATACAGATACCGGATTTTTACCGTAAGAAATATTTGCCGATACTTGTGTTAATATGTGTGATCACGGTATCAAAATTTATATGTGGAATTTCAGAATTTCCGATTGATGTGTCGCTTCCTTTTTTTGTATGCGCAGCAATACTGATCTGTTACCTGACGCTGTACCGTTCTTCGCGTGAACTTGTAGATAAAACACTGTCCATCGTTGTAAATGAAATGAATAACGCTGTGATATGTTTTGATATAAATAACGAATGTGTGTATGCCAATGAGCGTGCATTGAAAATATTTAACAGTTCACTGGATTCCCTTTCCGGGATCTCGGAGGATGTACAGGGCTGGATAAAAGAACATGACACCAACAATTCGGCCTCCCTTGAATGGAGTGGTCAAACCATTATTGACAACAAAACGTATTATTTCGATATCGAATACAGAAAACTGTTTGATAAAAAGAATGAATATATAGGTTTTTTCCTGAATCTGATTGATAATACGGAGAAACATATTGCGTTTGAGAAAGAAAAATACCTTGCAACACATGATACGCTTACCGGATTGTATAATAAGAATTATTTTGCCCAGAAAACATCGGAAATTTTAAATGAGAATCCGGATAAAGAGTGGCTGCTGATCTGTTCCAATATCAAGGATTTTAAACTGGTCAATGATCTCTTTGGTCTTGAAAAAGGAAACGAAGTCCTTAAAATGGAGGCAGATCTTCTTAAAGCACAATGTGGGGAAGGGAGTGTCTATGGACGCACCGGTGGTGACAAATTTGCAATATGCATCCCAAAAGAAGAATTTAAAGAGCAGGATTTTATGGATGCGATACAGACCATGGGGCATGCATTTAACAATGACCTGTATCATCTTCATATTTATGTCGGTGTTTATGAAATCACAGACCGGAATGAAGAAGTATCCATTATGTGTGATAAAGCCAATCTTGCAATAAAGACACTGGGGGAAAACTATGATAAATCAATTGCATACTATAGCGACACGATATTTCATGATACCGTTGCCGAAAAGCAGCTGGTGGGTGATTTTGATAAAGCACTTGCCGAAAAACAGTTCTGCATGTATTTACAGCCACAGGTGACATCGGAAGGAAAATTACTGGGGGCAGAGGCTCTTGTCCGATGGCAGCATCCGAAACGCGGTCTGATTTTTCCGGGGGATTTTATTGAAGTTTTTGAAAAAACAGGTCTGATTTACCGGCTTGACCGGTTTGTGTGGGAACTTGCCGTACAAAAACTTGCACAATGGCAGAAAGACGGGCGGGACGATCTGTATATATCCGTAAATATTTCGACCAAGGATTTTTACTATATGGATGTATATGAAACAATTACCAGTCTTGTTGAAACCTATAAAATCATTCCTTCCACACTGAAACTGGAAATTACGGAAACCGCAATTATGACCGGAACCGCAGGGGAACTTGAAATGATTGAACGGTTCAGGAAATCCGGCTTTCAGGTGGAAATAGACGATTTCGGAAGCGGCTATTCTTCGTTTAATACGCTAAAGGATATGGACGTGGATGTGCTGAAAATAGATATGGGCTTTTTAAGGACAACCCGGCCGGAACGCATAGAAAGAAGTATGTCCATTATAAATACGATCATTTCACTCACCAAAACACTTGGTCTTTCCGTTATCACGGAGGGCGTTGAAACAAAGGAACAAATTGATAAGCTTACCCAGATGGGATGCGGAATATATCAGGGGTATTATTTTTCAAAGCCGATTCCGGTAGACCAGTTTGAAGATGCCTATATGTAAATTTATCCGGAATAAAGGTATTGCCAACATATTCAGTCAGATGGGACTTATATAACTAAATTGAAAGATAAGAAATATTTGACGAGGCAATTCACAGAGAAATTGATGGAACATTAAAACGTCTGGGAACCGATTATCTGGACTTGTATATCATTCACCGGTTTGATTATGAGACTTCGATCGAGGAGACGATGGAAGCCTTAAACGATCTGGTAAAGGCAGGAAAGGTGCGGGCACTCGGTGCTTCTGCGATGTACGGTTATCAGTTTTATAATATGCAGCTTATGGCAAAAGAGCACGGCTGCCTGGGTTCTTCCGGTGGGAATACAACTATATTGCGTGTTAGTAAAACGGTATGGGGTATCGGGACTCGGCAATATAATTGTTTTTTTAAGCGTAATCCGTTATACTAGATGCATAGTATAGCGGATTATTTTTTGGAGGTACTTATGGGAAGATTTTTGAATCCAGATAACGGGGCTTTTTCAGAGGCAGTCAATTCAGAAATTTATATTGATAAAACCCGTTTGCTGGAATACATCAACCGGGTGATAAATACCACATCAAAATTTATCTGTAACAGCCGTCCGAGACGTTTTGGAAAGTCCATGACTGCAGACATGCTTTCTGCTTATTACAGCAGGGGATGTGATTCCAAAGAGCTCTTTAAAAATTATGAGATAAGTACAGTTTCATCATATGAAAAGAATCTTAATAAATATGATGTGATCCATTTTGATGTACAGTGGTGCATGATGGATGCCAAAGATGCAGATCATGTTGTAGATTATATCAATGAGGGAATTTTACAGGAACTGAGGGAAGCATACGGACAGATCATTCCGGATGCGGTCAGGACTGCTTATGGGGCAATGTCCTATATCAAAGCGGCTACCGGCAATAAATTTGTTGTCATCATTGATGAGTGGGATGTTTTGATTCGAGATGAGGCACAGAATCATACATTGCAGGAGGCATATATTGATTTTCTCAGAGGAATGTTTAAAGGCACAGAACCTTCCAGATACATTGCGTTAGCATATTTGACGGGAATTTTACCGATTAAGAAATTAAAAACGCAGTCAGCACTCAACAATTTTGAAGAATTTACCATGCTCGATGCAGGACGGATGGCTCCTTACGTCGGGTTTACAGAAGAAGAAGTCCACGGACTGTGTGAACAATACGGATGCAGTTATGAACAGGTGAAATCCTGGTATGATGGCTATTTATTAGAGGATTATCAGGTATATAATCCGAAGGCCGTTGTCAGTGTCATGTTAAATGGAAAGTATAAAAGTTATTGGTCAAATACCGGAAGTTATGAGGCAATTGTGCCACTGATCAACATGGATTTTGATGGCTTGAAATCTGCAATGATCGAGATGTTGTCGGGTGAATCCGTAGAAGTGGATGTGACATCCTTTCAGAATGACACGGTAAGTTTTGCAAATCGGGATGATGTGCTTACGTACCTGATTCATTTGGGATATCTGGCTTATGATCAGGACAGCCGGCATGTTTTTATTCCGAATGAAGAAATCCGGCACGAGTTAAATCATGCAGTGAAACGTACCAGGTGGAATGAGATGGTGACATTTCAAAAAGAATCGTCAGCGTTATTAGATGCAACGCTGGAAAAAGATGGAATGGAGGTTGCAAAGGGGATTGAGAAAATTCATACCGGGTATTCTTCAACGATTATGTACCATGATGAAAATTCGCTTAGCAGTGTACTTACGATCGCATACTTAAGTTCCATGCAGTATTATTTTAAACCCGTCCGGGAATTGCCGACCGGACGTGGTTTTGCGGATTTTGTTTATATTCCAAAACCGGAATATAAAGCTGATTATCCGGCACTGGTTGTGGAACTGAAATGGAATAAAACTGCGGATACCGCCTTACAACAGATAAAAGACAGAAAGTATCCGCAATCGTTAGAGCCATATACGGGAAATATTCTGCTCGTAGGAATCAATTATGATAAGAAGACGAAAGAACATTCCTGTGTGATTGAAAATGATAAAAAGCAATAAGCGTTAAGCTTCGTCTTTTTGCAGGATTGAAACAAATCCCGCAACAAAACTAAACAGAACAGGAAGAAACCAATGGAAGAAAAAATCATGCATCTTCTGATCACGGAAGACGATATGGCACTCGCACAGGGACTGCAGCGCGCATTACAGGAGAAAAACCGGCAGGTGCTATGTTGTAAAAACATACAGGAGACCAGACAGCATCTGCACCAGAACAAGACAGATCTGCTGATTCTCGATGTGAATCTGCCGGACGGAAGCGGTTTTGATCTGCTGCAGGAGATCCGCAGAACCTCGGATCTTCCGGTGATCTTACTTACGGCAAACGATCTGGAAATGGATATTGTAAGCGGACTGGAGCAGGGAGCAAATGATTACATCACAAAGCCGTTCAGTCTGGCGGTACTCCGGGCGCGGGTAAACACCCAGCTTCGGAACCGGACGGTGCAGATGCAGAAAGAAAGCACACAAAACACACAGATCTGGGAGGGCAGTATCTGGAAGTTTGATTTTACAAATATGCGTTTTACCGTAAGCGGACAGGAAGTGGAGTTAAGTAAAACCGAGCAGAAACTTCTGGCGCTTCTTGTGCAGCATGCGGGGATGACCGTGCCGCGGGAAACTTTGATGGATCGCATCTGGACCGATGGCGCGGTGTACGTGGATGAAAACGCGCTTTCGGTTGCCATCAAGCGGCTGCGGGATAAATTACAGGCAAAGGAGCAGATCCGGACCGTGTATGGGATCGGATATGTATGGGAAGTATGATCGGATATTTTGTAATTATATTGCTTGCGGCAGGGAGTGTGCTTGCAGCAGCACTTTTCTTCAGACACCGGCAGAAACAGGTGATGGATGGACTTTCCGATATGCTTGAGGCGGCGATAAACGGCACCTTTTCCGAGACCACATTTGATGAGTCGCGGCAGTCGTCGCTGGAAAACCGTCTGGCGCAGTATCTGGCGGCATCGGAACTTTCGGTGCGAAGCATAGATGCGGAGCGGGAAAGAATCAAAGAACTGATTGCGGATATTTCCCATCAGACGCGGACGCCGCTTTCAAATATTTTATTGTATACGGAACTGCTGGAGGAAGAACCGCTGGGGGAAGCAGCACAGGATTCCGTAAAAAAGCTGCGGCAGCAGAGTGAAAAATTACAGTTTTTAATGGATGCGCTTGTCAAACTTTCAAGGCTTGAGACAGGCGTTTTTGTGTTGCATCCAATCCGGCAGCCGCTGACAGAACTGGTGGTAGACGGTATGGAAAGTTACCGGGAAAAAGCAGCCGCCAAAGGACTTGCGATTGCGTTTTCCGGGACAAAAAAAGCAGAGAAAGACGCACCGGTTTATGCGTACTTTGATAAGAAATGGTCCATGGAAGCACTGGGAAATATTCTCGATAATGCGATCAAATATACGAACACAGGAGGGATTACCATAAAACTCTGTTCCTATGAACTGTTTGCCTGCGTGGAAGTGACGGATACGGGAATCGGCATCGGTGAGGAGGAGCATGCGGCGGTATTTGGGCGTTTTTACAGGGGAAACGCGGTTGCCGAAAAGAGCGGTGTGGGGATCGGACTGTATCTGGCACGTTTTATCATGCAGCAGCAGGGCGGATATATCCGGCTTTCGTCCACGCCGGGGGAAGGCTCAACGTTTGGGCTGTATTTTCCAACGGCAATTGTGTCAAAACTGTAAGAATCTTTTGTTTCCGGGACAGATTCTCGAAAGAATTCTGTGCGACAATCTTAAAAGAAGGCAGGAAATGCCAAATCAGGAGCAAAAGGAGATTACAGGATGGTCATTTTGGAAACCAGAGATTTGAAAAAACAGTATGGCACGGGGGAAACAGCCGTGCACGCGCTGGCGGGGGTAAACCTGTCGGTGGAAAACGGAGAATTTGTCGCGGTGGTAGGAACCTCCGGATCGGGAAAATCGACGCTTTTACATATGCTTGGAGGACTCGACCGGGCAACATCCGGCAAAGTCTATGTGGACGGCAAGGACATTTTTGCATTAAAGGATGAAGAACTGACGATTTTCCGCAGAAGAAAAATCGGATTTGTCTTTCAGTCCTTTAATTTAGTTCCGGTGCTGTCTGTCTATGAAAACATTGTGCTGCCATTGCAGCTTGACGGAAAAACCGTGGACAATGCATTTATCGGGGAGATCGCAGAGGCACTCGGATTGGAAGAAAAATTAAACGTGCTGCCAAACCAGCTTTCGGGAGGACAGCAGCAGCGTGTGGCGATCGCGCGGGCACTCGCAGCCAAACCGGCGATTCTATTAGCAGATGAACCGACCGGAAATCTCGACAGCTGTACCTCACAGGATGTGATGGGGCTGCTCAAAACGACCAGCACCAAATTTTCGCAGACCATTGTGATGATCACACACAACGAGGAGATTGCACAGCTTGCAGACCGGATCATCCGTATCGAGGATGGACGGATTGTGACAGGGAAAGCAGGTGAGGCATTATGATACAGGTAAAAAACCGTGCCTGTGTGCGCACCATTGCCGTGCGCAGTCTGCGGGCTTCCAAAATGAGAAACCTGATTGCCGTGATTGCAATTATGCTGACCACGATGCTGTTTACCGCGCTGTTTACGATTGCAATTTCCATCAACGATTCGTTCCAGCAGTCCAACTTTCTTATGGTCGGAGGTGATGCGCACGGGGCTTTTAAGAAACTGACGGAAGAACAGATGGAAACCTTAAAAAAAGATCCGCTTATTCAGGAAACAGGTGCGCGGCTGTTTTTAGGAATGGGAACCGGGGATGCGTTTCGTAAGACACACGTGGAAGTCAGCTATATGGATGCGCATGGGGGAAAACATTATTTTTGTACACCAACGCACGGACACCGTCCCAAAGAGGGAAGCAATGAGGCCATGACGGATACCCGGGTGTTAAAACTGTTAGGAGTACAGCCAAAAATCGGCACCAAATTTACCGTGACGTATCAGATCGGAGGAGTTCAGTCAGAACCGAAAACGGTGACGCAGGAGTTTGTTCTCTCCGGCTGGTGGGATTACAACGGAGTTTCCCAGGCGAGCCATGTGATCGTGCCGAAAAGTTACGTGAAAAAGACATTGCAGCATGTGGAGATCGGGGAGGAAGAAGAGTGTGGAACGTGGACACTTGACGTTATGTTTGGGAATGCACTTCATATCGAAAAAGATATGCGGCAGGTGATCAGAGACTGTGGATTTCAGTCAGAAGATGCTTCCAAACCGGGCTATATTGCATTTGGTGTAAACTGGGGCTATACCGGTGCGCAGTCGAGCAGCAATCTGAATCCGGAAAGCATTGCAGCCATTGTGGCATTGCTTGTGCTCATTGTATTTACCGGATACCTGGTCATTTACAATGTGTTTCAGATTTCCGTTGCCAACGATATCCGTTTCTACGGACTGTTAAAAACGATCGGCATGACCGGGCGGCAGCTCAAGCGGATCATCCGGCTGCAGGCAGTCCTTTTATCAGGCATTGGAATCCCGGCGGGACTTCTTCTGGGATTTGGAATCGGCGTGGGACTGGCACCGGCTGTCATGGCACAGACGAGTTACACGACAGCGGTTATAAAATTGCATGCGTGGGTATTTGTGGGAGCAGCACTTTTTTCACTGGTCACCGTATTTTTATCCTGCAATAAGCCGGGGCGGATCGCTGCAAAGGTATCCCCGGTCGAAGCGGTGCGCTATACGGAGGCAGACTGTGGCCGAAAAAAAGCAAAAGCGGCAAAAAAGCCGGCATCTTTGGGGCGTATGGCATGGGCAAATGTGGGACGAAACCGGAAGAAAACGGTTCTTGTTGTCATTTCCCTCTCCCTTGCGGTTGTTCTTTTAAATCTGACCGTTATGTTTGCAAACGGATTTGATATGGATCTGTATTTGAAACACTTCTGTGTGAGCGATTTTATGTTTGCCAATGCGGATTATTTTAACGTGCAGAAACGATTTCGTTTTTCCGATGAAGCGGTGGAAGATTCTGCAATGCAGACCGTGCTCGCGCAAAATGGCGTTAAAGAGAGTGGATGTGTCTACGGACAGACAACACGGATTCAGGAAAAAATTAAGAAAAAAGATATGCTGGCGTATGATGGCTCCATGGGGGTTTCAATGACAAAAGAGGAGGAAGAGAATTATTTTTACGGAATGGAACAGGCAGATGATGGAAGCTATTATGATGATATCCAGTTGTATGGAATGGATGCATTCCCGCTTCAGAAGGTAAAGGTGCTCAAAGGCGATGTCGCGTCACTGGATCAGGAGAATGCCATTGCAGCAGTCTATATGCAGGATGATTATGACAAAAAAGTTGATCACAGTAACTGGGCCGGGGTGGGCGATCAGGTGACACTCAGGTATGTAAACAGTTGGAAATACTTTGACGCAAAGAGTGGAAAAGAGATCCCGGAGGATGAGGTTGACGATTATGAAGATGCCTATGTCATGAAAGCAGATGATTATACACAAAAAAACTATACGGTGGTGGCAGAGATTCTGGTGCCTTCCGCGATGAGCTGCCGGTATTATGGATCGCCGCAGTTTGTGCTTGGAAGCGATACGTTTATCAAAGATACCGGGACAAAAGATGTAATGCATATGATGTTTGATATGAAAAACAATCAGAGTGCAAGAGCAATGGAAAGTTTTTTGAAAAATTATACGGAACAGGTCGAGCCGCTGTACAGCTATGAATCGAAATTTTCCTACGAAAAAGAGTTTGATTCGTTCCGTGGGATGTTTTTGCTGCTTGGAGGTGTTCTCTCCGGTGTGATCGCCGTGGTCGGAACATTAAATTTCCTGAATGCCATCCTCACGGGGATGATTGCAAGACGCAGGGAGTTTGCTGTGCTGCAGTCGGTTGGCATGACCAGACGCCAGTTGAAGAGGATGCTTGTGTATGAGGGACTGTTGTATACGTTTGCGGCGATTGTCATTTCGCTTATTCTTGTTGTGGCATCTGAGCCGTTTATGGGAAAGATGATTGAAAAAATGTTCTGGTTTTTCCGGTTTCAGTATACCATCGGTCCGGTCGTGCTTGCGGCACTGATCTTTACCGTGATCGGCGCGGGGGTTCCGCTTGTGGTCTATCGTGTGGTTGGAAAGCAGACGATTGTGGAGCGGCTGAGGGAGACGGAGTAAAAAAGAATAACAAAACATTTCCGAATAAAACCTGAATCCATGTGGCATAAGAAGCAATTCATTCGGTTACTTTGCTTTTCAGGACAGATGTGATATCTGCCGAAAGCGTTGCTGAATGTTCCAAAAACAGAGCAATAAAAATAAATATTTCTTTAATTTTGAAACCATACTATTTACATAAATGAAACCGTAAGGTAATCTTAAAAAATATGTAAAATATGCGGATCATAAGAAAGAGGTTTATGGATGAGGAAGAAACGGATCACAGTTATAATTGGCAGGATGTTTTGTGGCGGAGCGTTTAATCTATGGAACAGGCAGAATAAAACCAAAACGGCAATGAAATTATCAGCTGTTGTTATGCTCCTGTGCCTGATGCTGGGGGCATGTGCACAGAAACAGAAGATACCGGCTGCAACTTATATGGGAGGAAACCATACCATTACAGAAATTTGCAAAGAACTGGATACCGCGGGAGCTTCCCATGTAGATACATTCCGGGAATGGGTAACTGATTTTGCGGATTCGGCCGGGAAGAATGCAAAGCTTGAGGATGTCTGGTCTGATCCGGAAAACATGAAAGCAGATATCGGCAAATGTATGGATGGCTGGGAACAGAATCATGATTACTCCGACACGGACTGCAGAATGACAGCCTTTCTCTTACTGGATGGCCTGCTTCACGCAGAATCAACGGAAGACAATTATGAAGGTACTTATCTAATGTTTGATACAGAAGCAATAGATAATGTGGAAAGGTATGAAACCATAAAAGAGAACCGGGATATGTTTACCACACTCTATGGAGAAAAGAGTGTTGCGGATAAAAAACATCCGGAAACAGCATTTTCGGATAGTTGGAAACATTATGGATTTCAAATAGACAGTGACAGGATATCGCTCCTTAGTATCGTGATATATGACCCGTATTCGGATGTTACTTTCGTGGGTCATACAGGTATCCTGATAAAGGACAGGGACGATTACTTATTTGTAGAAAAGATTGCATTTGAACAGCCATATCAGGCAACAAAGGTGAAGACGGTGGATGAATTGCTCAATATTCTGTCATTGAGACCGGAATATTTCGGAGAAGAGGGAGAAGCCGGACCGTTTGTTTATAATAATGGGGAATATATTGGAACATTAAAGGCGAAGACTTATTAGCAAAAAACATTTGACATACCGGAAATATCCCCCTACAATCGTTCTAAAAAGAACGATTGTAGGGGGGTGGGGAAGAGAATTTCTTTTGGTTGTTATTTGCCGGTTACTTTATTCAGTAAAACGAAACCAAAGGTGGGATTATTAATGATTCCAAAAACCTGTGCATATATGTGGATGATTGCAATGGGACTACAACTGTTATTTTAAAAACAAAAATATTATAGAGGCAGGGCATTATAATGAAAATGGAAAAATTTGTAAAGCTTATGACGGGGCATTTTGATAACAGAGAACAATTTACAGAAATGAAATCTGCAGGAAAATTATTTCCGTATGCCAGACATGTGAATACAGTCTGTAATGATAAGATAAATAATATTCCGGAAAATTTTACCGGAATATTTATGGTAGAAGAAAGTTATTATGAGACGGATGGAAAATGCCATGCATCACCGCATTTATTTCTTGTTACGGATTGTGACGGTGGAATTATGCTTTCTTCCTACGAAATTCCGGCAGGAGAAGACAAAAATACGTTTTCTTATGCTTCCATGAAGAACGTAGAATATAGTGACCTGAAAAGATCTGAGAAGTTTACCCCGGCATTGTATCAGGAAAAGGATGGTGTCTGGGAAGGGGGAAGTGTGAGTCAGTTTACCCCTGTGATGACATTCCGGTTATGGGAGAGATTCTCGGAGACATGTCTGGAGGTGTCAGAAAGTATGGAAGTGAATGGAAAGAAAACTTTCGGATATGATGTGCCGGTCATTTATAAAAGGGAACGAGGTGCCTGACACCAGTTCCGTGGGAAGCATAGATGCTGAAACGGTAGCGCTTGCACGATCAATTAAATAAGCACTAGATAAAAGAGTCATCCATCTGGATGGCTCTTTTATTGATCCTGATATCTGCGCGGATTTCGACAAACAGCTCTTATGGTAAATTTAAAGAAATTAAAAATTTTTATATCGCATGGTTTTCTTTTTCTGCTTGACAAATACCATTTGATTGTTCCTATACTTTTTTGAAAATTTTGGTATTTCTTTAGGTATGAAAAAGTTCAGTTAAATATTGTGTTAATAGGAATCACAAATGAGATTCCGGAACATGATGAAAAATATGAAATGCACCGGTTGATTGGAGCTTTGCTTTCAAGTGAATTGAAAGAACAGGAAAAATTGGATATTATAGAACATGAATATAATATTCCAATCAGTCAAGAATTTAGAGAGGATGTGAGAATTATGTGTAATCTGAGTACAGGAATTGAAGAAAGAGCTACTGAAAGAGCTACTGAAAAAACAAGCGAAAAGTTTATTCTGAATATGTATAAAAAGGGTTATACATTGGATCAGATCGCAGATGTAGCTGAAACAGGTGTTGATGAAGTTGAGGCGATTATTAAGAAGAAAGAGCCTGCAATGGCGTAAACATCATGGTAAAATAGTTTAAAATGAAGATGCGGCAAAATCGTCAACAGGTTGTTGAGGAGTTGCCGCTTCTTTGAATTTTATGTTATTTTGATAAATCTTAGTCTGGTATAAATTGTTGCCCCCATTCGCACATAGAGTCCAATAAAGGAATCAGTGTCTTGCCTAACTCGCTTAAGCTGTACTCTGTTTTTGGAGGAATTACAGGATATATTTTTTTAATGATTAAGTTATCGTTTTCAAGTTCGCGTAACTGCTGAGCCAGCATTTTATCAGTGATAGCTGGAATTTTTTTGTGGATTTGGTTATACCTTAGCGTGTTGTTGCCAAGATGATACAATATAACGGCTTTATATTTTCCACCAATTTTAGATATCGTTGCATCAACAGGACAATTATATTTGTTTTGCATTTTTACATTTTACACTTTCTTTTTAGTTAGTATATTACAAAAAAGTACGTTCTTGTCTTTTTTATATCGAATCCATTATAATCAAATTGTCTAGACAATACAATCATAATTTTAAGGAGATTTTACAGAAATGAATATTTTAGATATTGCAAAACAGCGTTTTTCAGTAAGAAACTATCTGACTAAAGAGATTTCACAGGAGACATTGGAGACAATTTTAGAAGCAGCTCATGTAGCACCAACCGCAGCAAATATGCAGCCTGTTAAACTATTGGTTGTAAAAAGCGATGAAGCAAAAGAAAAACTGGCAAAGGCAGCCAATATTTACAGTGCTCCAGTTGCAATCATTGTGTGTGCAGATACGGATAAAGCATGGACGCGTCCATTTGATGGGATGAAAACAACGGATATAGATGCGTCAATCATTACCGATCATATGATGCTTACAGCTACAGAACTTGGCTTGGGCTCTGTTTGGATTTGTTACTTTAAACCAGATGTGATAAAAGAAGAATTTAAACTTCCGTTGGGACTTGAACCAATCAATATATTGGCGATTGGATATACGAATGAGAAAGCAGATGCAAATAGACATGAATCCCAGCGTATACCAATGAAAGAATTTGTTTCATTCCTTTAATATAAAAATTATATATCAGCTCAAATTGCAGATGTAACAGAAAAGAGCATATCTGAAATTGAGAAAATTGTAAAGAAAGAGCCAGCAATGGCGTAAATATCATTAACGAAATAATAAAAAATAAGAGACGGCAAATCGTCAACAAGTTGTTGATAATTTGCCGTCTTTGTTGGTATATGGGAGTTATTCCTCTTTTTTTCTAGCCCTTGTCTTATAGACATTATACTGATTCTTGCATTTCGGAGAGCAGAATTCATTTCCCTTACGGCTTGCGATAAATGCCCTGCCACAGTGCTTACACAGCTTCATATCGCAGTCAGAACTTTCCCGTTGCAAGTGCGATTGCAATGCCACTCCGCATTGGTGGTGATGAATTTGTTGTATTTGCCGGCATGACACAAAAACAGGTTGAGTCAACCCTGCTCGAATTAAAGCATACAACAGAGAAGTAGTCTGGGACAAAGGTTGACAGAGTGAGTATCTCTGTTGGATATGCTCTTACGGAAGACCATAAAGAATTTTCTATTGAGGAGCTTGTGTATCATTAAGACAACAGGGAAACAAATTCCACACGCTGATCCATCCAGTTCCCGATAATTGCAATTCCTTTTCCCATGGTAAAAGCTGCAACAATGGTTCCGATGCCAAGTCCCATGATATGTCCGAGACAGAAGAACGTCATACATGCGGTAATAACCAGACAGGTTACATCAAAACCGATTTTGATGCGGGCATAGGGAACCTTTGTGATGTCTGCGGCTTCCCGCGGAAACAGATCGGTTGGGATGATCGGCAGTTTGCAGCGGTTTGACAGCGCAATTCCAAAACAGATGATAAGATAACTCAATACAAAGTAGAGGATGCGAAGTGGTATATTCAGCGGCAGCCGCGTAATCCACAGTTCATGCAGATCCATCATCTCTCCAAACGCAAACCCTACAACAAAACTAAATAAATAGGATGGAACAAATTTTTTTCTGTTGTTTCATGATAATAGTGCTCTTTTCCGATAGATTTTGTATGCATTGCACACGGTTGCGATTATAGTCCTTTTTTCACAGATTTTCAAGTGTGGGTTATGTAATGGATGCATTTCCAGTGCAGAAGGTAACCGATTGTGGAGAGATTGCGTGAAACAGAATAAATTCTGATAAAATTTCTTGCAAAGTAGGTTTCCTTGTGGTATATGGTATTAAAACGGTTAAACTATGGAAACAGAAACGAAGAAAAGAGGGCAATCACAATGTGTACAGCAGCAACATACAAGACAACGGATTTTTATTTTGGACGTACCCTGGATTATGAATTTTCCTATGGGGATGAAGTGGCAGTCCTGCCACGGAATTATGCGCTTACCTTCCGGCATATGGGTGTATTAAAAGCGCATTATGCGATCATCGGTATGGCATATGTAGTGGGCGATTATCCACTGTATTATGATGGAATCAATGAAAAAGGACTGGGTATGGCAGGGCTTAATTTTGTCGGCAATGCCGTGTATCAGAAAATTGAAGAAGGGCGGGAAAACATCGCACAGTTTGAATTTATCCCATGGATTTTAGCACAGTGCGCTTCGGTTTGTGAAGCAAGAGAAAAGCTGGAGAAGATGAATCTGGTAGGAACACAGTTCAGTGAGCAGCTTCCGGCGGCACAATTACACTGGATGATTGCGGATGAAAAGGAATGTATTGTAGTAGAATGTATGGCGGATGGATTGCATATATATGACAATCCGGCGGGAGTTTTGACGAACAATCCGCCATTTCCGCAACAGATGTTTTTGTTGAATCAGTATATGCATCTGTCACCGAAGCAGCCGGTCAATGCGTTTTCCAAGCAGCTTCCTCTGGAGCAGTACAGCCGCGGCATGGGAGCACTGGGCTTGCCGGGGGATTTGTCTTCTGCTTCACGGTTTGCCCGTGTGGCATTCACCCGGCTGCATGCGATGTCGGGTGAATCCGAAAAAGAGAGTATCAGTCAGTTTTTTCATATTTTAGGTTCGGTGGATCAGCAGCGTGGCTGCTGTGAGGTGGCAGATGGCAAATATGAGATTACGTTGTATACTTCCTGCTGTAATGCAACAAAGGGTATTTATTACTATACGACATATGAAAATCATCAGATTACTGCTGTGGATATGCATCGGGAGAATCTCGATGGGGAAACGCTGGTGCATTACCCAATTGTGACAGGAGAACATATTTTGTGGCAGAATTAAAAGGGTGACATACACGAGGAGATGGAAAGGGAAGTTTGAAATGAAATATATTCCGTTAATCATAATATTACTTCTGATTCTGGCAATTTTGGTTTTGATTTTTTACGGAGTGTACCGTGTGAAACGTTTTTCCAGACAATTGTTTGGCACAGATGATATTTTGCAGGGCGTAAAAAAAGCGCAGGAAGATCTGTCAACAACACCGCGTTCGGTATCGGCAATGACAAGAATTGCCCTGCCGCAGATCGTTTCCGATTTTCCGGATTTTGAGTACAATGAAATGAAGCAGCGTGCAGAAAATGCCCTGATGCAGTATTTCGAGGCAGTATCGGCACAGGATGTAACAATTTTACAGGAAGGAAATGAAGATTTGAAAGAACAGCTTCGTTCGCAGATTCGCGCATTGGTCTCACAGGAAAAATGGGAACATTTTACGCAGGTAAAGATTCATCAGACGGAGATCGCCCGGTATCGGAAAGAAGCTGGCCGTTGCATCGTGACATTCCAGTCGGCGGTGGAAAGTTTTCATTATGTGACAGATGCAGCACATGCCGTGGTGCGGGGATCGGATCATATCTTAGAGCAGAGCCGCTATAATGTTGATCTGGTTTATATTCAAAATCGTGACCTTGCCAAAGGAAACACGGATGGAGCACTTGGCATTACCTGTCCGAACTGTGGTGCGCCGATCACAAATCTCGGTGCAAAATTCTGTGAGTATTGCGGAGCAGGGGTTGTGGAGTTGAATGTACATGCATGGTCATTTGAGAATATTGAGGAAGCATAACTGTTTTGTATTTATTTGCAAGCATAGGTGAAATTGTTTTTAGTCTGCTTGCGTTTGCTGTGATATTGTGTTAAAGTACATATTGTTCTGAATATGAGAACCAGAGAGTGATGACAGAAGTCACACGAAGGGGTACACCACCGCGGGTGTAGCTTTCTTTGTGTGGCTTTTTTTGTTGCAATAATAAGTGATTGCGAAACTTTTTCCAGATTCTTCCGCAATCGCCTAAATAATTTCAAAATAAAAAGGAGGTCTTACATGGTACATATCAATGGAAAAGACATAGATGTGGCAGGGCAGTCCCTGATGGATTTCTTAAATGCAAATGATTATGAGATGGGTACGTTTGTTGTGGAATGCAATGAAGAGATTATTCATAAAGAGGATTATAAAACATATATCCTCAGGGATGGTGATGTTATAGAAGTTGTCCAGTTTATGGGGGGTGGCTGCGGTACATCTCTGATGTATCGCTCCATAATGTAGCGTCGGTCCATTTGCGAAGCAAATTTTTCAAATCATAGGAAATTCCTTCCTATGATTCAAAAACGCTCCGCGGGGATGCGCAGCTCGCGGAGTTGAAGGTTATGTTGAACATACCGCTCGCGCGCGAAAGTGTGCGGTCAAGCGCACACTTTATTTGAAGAAAAATACCAGAGAGAATACAAGAAAGAAGGAAGAAAAATGAAGAATGACACATTTACATTAGGAGGGAAAGAATTCTCCTCGCGTTTTATTTTAGGATCAGGAAAATATTCCATGGAGCTGATCAAGGCTGCCGTTGAAAACGCCGGAGCACAGATTATTACATTAGCAGTGCGCCGCACCAACACAAAGAAAAAAGAAAACATTCTGGACTTTATCCCGGATAACGTAACATTGCTTCCAAACACTTCAGGTGCAAGAGATGCAAAAGAAGCAGTCCGCATTGCGCGCATGGCAAGAGAACTTGGATGTGGAGATTTCGTAAAGGTTGAGATTATGAAAGACAGTAAATATCTGTTGCCGGATAATGTGGAGACCGTAAAGGCAACCGAAATGCTGGCAAAAGAAGGATTTGTGGTGCTTCCATACATGTATCCGGATCTGTATACCGCACGTGATCTGGTCAATGCCGGAGCCGCAGCTGTTATGCCATTGGCGTCTCCGATCGGTTCTAATAAAGGTCTGGCAACGAAAGAATTTATCCAGATTCTGATTGATGAGATTGATCTGCCGGTAATTGTGGATGCCGGAATCGGAAGACCTTCCCAGGCATGCGAGGCAATGGAGATGGGAGCTGCCGCAGTTATGGCAAATACCGCAATTGCAACAGCCGGAGATGTCCCGGCCATGGCGGGTGCATTCAAGGCAGCCATTGAAGCTGGAAGAAGTGCATATCTGTCGGGTCTGGGCCGTGTACTTGAGCGTGGTGCTTCCGCAAGTGATCCGCTGACCGGATTTTTGAGAGACTAGGGGGCGAAATCATGGCTGAAAATCAATTTTTTATTGACTCCGATAAGTTAAGCGAAGCTGCACTGGAGCGCAAACATAAACTGGAAACCGATCCGTCGAGCAGAACGAACCATATGGAATATATGCCGGGGATGGAACAGATCGATCCAACCATAAGAAATAAAGTCCTTTCCGAGATGGACAGTTACGATTACAACAAATATACGGCAAGAGATGTGCAGAATGCATTAGAGCATGAAACCTGCAGCGTTGAGGATTTTAAAGCATTGCTTTCGCCAGCCGCAGAGCCGTTTTTGGAGCGCATGGCACAGCGTGCAAAGATCGAGACAGGCAAGCATTTCGGAAATACGGTGTATCTGTTCACACCGCTTTATATTGCAAACTACTGCGAGAATTACTGTGTGTACTGCGGATTTAACTGCTACAACGACATTCATCGTAAGAAACTGACTTTTGAGGAAATCGAGCATGAGATGAAAGTCATTGCAGACTCCGGCATTGAGGAAATCCTGATGCTGACCGGAGAAAGCCGTGCGCAGAGTGATGTCGAGTATATCGGGGAAGCCTGCAGGCTGGCAAAAAAATATTTCCGCAATATCGGTCTGGAAATTTATCCGGTCAACAGCGATGAATACCGGTATCTGCACGAATGCGGCGCTGATTACGTGACGGTATTCCAGGAAACCTATGACAATGTCAAATACGAAACCCTGCATCTGATGGGGCATAAGCGTGTATTCCCATACCGTTTTGAGGCACAGGAGCGTGCGCTGATGGGCGGCATGCGCGGTGTCGGATTTTCCGCATTGCTTGGACTTTCCGATTTCCACAAAGATGCACTGGCTTCTGCACTGCACATTTATTATCTGCAGCGCAAGTATCCATATGCGGAGTATTCCCTGTCCTGTCCGCGTCTGCGCCCGATCATCAACAACGACAAGATCAATCCGCTTGACGTGCACGAAAAGCAGTTGTGCCAGATTCTGTGTGCGTACCGTATTTTCCTGCCGTATGTCGGTATCACCGTTTCTTCCCGCGAGCAGAAACATTTCCGTGACGGCATCGTAAAGATTGCAGCGACAAAGGTATCTGCGGGAGTGTCTACCGGAATCGGAGATCATGAGAGCAAGTATACCGGAAAGGATACCGGAGAATCCGGAGATGAGCAGTTTGAAATCTCCGATGGAAGAAGCTTTGACCAGATGTATAACGATATGGAAAGCGAAGGTCTGCAGCCGGTATTAAATGACTATGTCTATGTATAGAAAAATCTGCGTGACCAACCGTGCGCTGGCAGAACGTCCTTTTTTAGAACAGTTAGCGTGCGTGCTTGCCACAAAACCGTATGCGATGATCCTGCGGGAAAAAGACCTCACAGAAGAGGTATACGAAGAACTTGCGGGAAAAGTAAAAAAATTGTGTGAAAACACGGACACCAGGCTGATTCTGCACAGTTTCCCGGATGCTGCAATGCATCTGGGGTGTACGGCCATTCATATGCCACTGCATCGGTTTACAGAGATGCCGGAAGAACAAAAGCAGAAATTTTCAGTGCGCGGTGTCTCCGTACATTCGGTGGAGGATGCGCGCCTGGCAGAACAATGCGGGGCAACCTATCTGACAGCAGGGCATGTGTTTGTGACTGATTGTAAAAAAGGACTGGCACCGAGAGGACTTGATTTTTTGCATGAGGTGTGCAGCTCTGTGAAAATTCCGGTATACGCAATTGGCGGGATTCATGAAGAAAATATGGAAAGCTGCATCCAGTCAGGTGCAGCAGGCGTGTGCATGATGTCGGAATATATGAAAATCTGATTTTGGGTATTCATTTTTTATTACTAAAAAAGTGTAAAATTTTCGATGAAAAAACCATTGTAAGGTGTTATACTGGCAGAAGCATGAGGATAAAGGTCAGGAAACATGAAAGAAGAGGTTACCAGTCAATAAAAATGAGTAACATACTGGAAAAACAGTTTTTAAAACAAAGAAATGATTTTGAAAAATCCTGTGTGGAGAGAGATAAAAAATACCACTTTCCGCAAGGAGTGATTTTTGAAACAGATATCGCATATGCAAAGGATAAAAACAAAGCGCACCGTCTGGACAGATATCGTCCAAAAGGGAAAGAGACGCAGATACTTCCAGTGATTATCAATGTCCATGGGGGAGGGCTGCTTCTCGGAAATAAGGAATTTAACAAGTATTTTTGTGCGCTGCTCAGTAAGAAGGGATTTCTGGTGTACAGCATGGAGTACCGGCTCATCCCGGACTGTACATTTTTTGATCAGCTGCGTGACATCTTTCTTGCAATGGATTTTGTAAAGGAACATGCTGCAGCAGACGGAGGAGATCTGTCGCATGTCTATCTTGTCGGGGACAGTGGCGGGGCCTGTCTGGCCACTTATGCAAATGCAATACAGAACAGCAAAAAAATTGCAAAGGCAGCGGGCATAAAACCGTCTGAGCTTAAGGTGCATGCACTTGGTCTCATCAGCGGGATGTTTTATACGACAAAGTTTGATAAGATCGGTCTGTTTCTTCCGAAATATCTGTATGGAAAACAGTACAGGAAAGCACCATTTGCGGCTTATGTAAATCCGGAAAATCCGGAGCTGCTTTATGCGCTTGCACCGGCATGGCTGGTGACAAGCCATAACGATCATCTGAGAAATTACACGATCCGTTTTGAGAAGGCGCTGACAGCTGCAAAGAAAGAGCATGAGATTGTTGATTTTCCGAAAAACAAAAAACTGACGCATGCATTTTCTGTGTTTGAACCGTTTCTTCCGGAGAGTCATGCCGTTATTGATATGCTTACGGAATATCTCAGAAAATTTTGACATCGGAGTGGAAAAAACGGAATCAGATTTAGATAACAGAACAGGGAGATTGCAGCGAATGCTGCATTCTCCCTGTTTTTAGCTGATCATATCCAAAAACATCTGATGGATCTTCCGGTCGCTGTCGAGTTCTGGATGGAAAGCAATTGCGACCTGATTTCCATAGCGTACACCGACGATATGGTCATCGACTACTGAGAGAATCTCCACACCGTCCGATACACTCTCTACATAAGGGGCGCGGATAAAAGACATTGGAACCAGTCCGAGATCTTTAAATTCTGCCTTCGTATGGAAACTGCCGAGCTGGCGGCCGTAGGCATTTCTTTTTACCTGCATCGGGATTGTGCCAAAATGTTCCGGGGAGCCTAAAAGGATCAACCCGGCGCAGGTGCCAAGCACCGGCATTCCATCAGCGATCTGTTTTTTCAGGGGATCAAACATTTTAAGTTCCCGGAGAAGTTTTCCCTGTACAGTGCTTTCCCCGCCCGGCAGGATCAGTCCGTCATACGGCTGGTCTAAGTCTGCCGCCTGACGCAGTTCCACGGTCTTTACCCCAAGTTCTTCCAATACATGTTCATGTTCGATAAATGCACCCTGCAGGGCAAGTACTGCAACAGTCATGTTTATTTCCCTCTTTCTGCCATCAGTAAGGCGATTTCCTGTTCGTTGATTCCGACCATGGCTTCTCCAAGCCCGGCAGATAATTCTGCGATCAGTTTTGCATCGGTATAGTTTGTGACGGCTTTTACGATAGCAGCTGCACGCTTGGCAGGATTGCCGGATTTAAAGATTCCGGAACCGACAAAGACACCTTCTGCTCCGAGCTGCATCATTAAAGCAGCATCTGCCGGGGTAGCGACACCGCCGGCAGCAAAGTTAACCACCGGAAGTTTTCCGTTATTATGGACATAGACAACCAGATCATACGGTACCTGTAATTCCTTTGCTGCTTCGAAAAGTTCATCTTCCCGCAGGCTGACAACTTTTGCAATCTGGCTGTTGATCTTTCGCATGTGGCGGACGGCCTGTACGACATCACCGGTACCAGGTTCTCCTTTGGTACGGATCATGGATGCACCTTCACTGATACGACGGAGTGCTTCACCGAGATCTTTGGCACCGCAGACAAACGGAACCTTGAACTGGTGCTTATCGATATGGTAGACGTCATCGGCAGGAGAGAGCACTTCACTCTCGTCGATGTAGTCGATCTCGATAGCCTCTAAAAGCTGTGCCTCTACAAAATGACCGATCCGGCACTTGGCCATAACCGGGATGGATACGGCTTCCTGAATGCCGCGGATCATCTGAGGATCGCTCATGCGGGAAACGCCGCCGGCTGCACGGATGTCGGCAGGAATCCGTTCGAGTGCCATGACGGCGCATGCGCCGGCTTCTTCTGCAATTTTTGCCTGTTCCGGTGTGGTGACGTCCATAATTACGCCACCTTTTAACATCTGTGCAAGGTTTTTATTTAATTCATACTGTTCTGCTGTGCTCATCGGTATTCTTCTCCTTTTTTGTTAAAATTTGTTTTATGCCGGTCATTATAGAACTTGATTGGATATATGAAAATAGCCAAAATAAATATTTATTATAAGACCAGAACGACAAAACGACGTTTAATGATATAAAATCACATGATGTAGTAATAAAAACTATATAATATAGTGGACATGCGATGACAAATGGTGTAATATAATGTGTGACATAAAAGGAGTAGAAAACGGAGGCGGGATGAAGCTGAAACAGCGCACGATTTATTATCAGGATGAACTGCATGACGAGTTTGCCGGAGATCATATTAAAGCAAAACATATTGGACAGGATTACCGGTATATCCGGGTGCGTCTTCTGGAACGGATGCTGCATGGATTCTGGTACCGTATAGTGGCAATTCCGCTTGCACGTCTTTACATGAAACTGCATTTTTCACATAAAATAATAAACAAAGAAGTGTTAAAGCAGGCCGGAAACAGTGGATTTTATCTGTATGGGAATCATACACATTTTCTGGCGGATGCGCTGATACCAACGTTGGTAAATCATCCGCGGGAAACGGCGGTGATCGTGCATCCGAACAATGTTTCCATGCCGGTGCTGGGGCGGATTACACCATATCTTGGGGCACTTCCGCTGCCGGATGACAGAGGTGCCATGAAACATTTTCTGGAGGCATTGACCTGGCATACCGATTGTGGAGATTGTATTATGATCTATCCGGAAGCACATATCTGGCCGTTTTATACCGGAATACGGCCGTTTCCTGATACATCATTCCGCTATCCGGTGCAGCAGAAACTTCCGGTTTTCTGTCTGACCAATACTTATCAGCGCAGGGGAAAGTCTCACATTCCGCAGATCGTAACGTATCTGGATGGGCCATTTTATCCGGATGCAGAATTGCCTGCAAAACTGCAAAAAACGCAGCTGAGGGATCAGGTGTATGAAGCCATGGGAAAACGGGCGCAAAACAGCAATATGGAAATGATCTGTTATATAAAAAAAGACACTGACAGGGAGAAATCATATATATGAGAAATATTCTTTTTTGTGGAAACAGTAAAGTATTTGACGGTGTGCTTACATGCATGTTTTCTGTTTTAAAAAGAACACATGCAACAGATCCGTTCTGTTTTTATATTTTCACAATGGACATGACGCGGATCAGACCGGAATATACGCCGATCAGCGAAGATATGACAGATTTTCTGGAGCGCGTTGCAAAAAAATTTCATCCGCAGAACCGGGTGATTTCGGTGGATGTAACAGTACTATATGAGCGTTATTTCGGAGGATGTCCGAATGAAAGTGCTTATTGTTCGCCATATACACTTTTGCGCCTGCTGGCAGATCTGGTGCCGGGAATGCCGGATAAACTGTTGTATCTGGATGCGGATCTTCTGTTTCAGAGAGATATCCGGCTGCTGTATGACAAGGATGTGTCACATGTGGAATATGCCGCGGCAAGGGATCATTATGGCAAGTATCTGATCTCTCCGGATTATATTAATGCGGGGGTATTGCTGCTTAATATGAAAAATATCAGAAGAACCGGCCTATTTATGAAAGCACGAAAGCTGCTTCAGACAAAAAAACTTATTTTTGCGGATCAAAGCGCGATTATCCGCAGTACGCGGGCAAAAATGCTGCTCCCGCAGAAATTTAATGATCAGAAATTTTTACATAAACATACCGTCGTGAGACATTTTTCCAGACGGCTGTTTTATCTGCCGTATCCGCATACGGACAACATCAAACAATGGGAGGTAGAGCGGGTGCATACGGTATTTCATTACCATGCATTTGATGACATTTTAAAAGAGTATCTGTACTTAAAACATATTTATGAAAAAAGTAAACACATATAAATTGCTGCATCTGGGCGAAACGGATGCAGGAGAGGAGAAGGAGCATGAAAGAGAAAATGAATAAAATACCGGTGTTTTACGCATGTGATGATAATTTTGTGAAATACACGATGGTTTCACTGCAGTCGATGATGGATCATGCATCCAAAGAGGCACAGTATGAAATTCATGTACTTCATACCAATATTTCGGAAGAAATGCAAAAGAAGATGCATGCTATGGAGAATGCGAATTTTTCTGTGCAGTTTGATCATGTGACGGAATATTTACATTCCATACAGGAGAAACTTCCACTTCGGGATTATTATTCCAAAACAACATATTTTCGTCTGTTTATCGCGGAAATGTTTCCGGAAATAGACAAAGCCATTTATATCGACAGCGATACAGTCGTGCTGGGGGATATTGCACAACTGTATGATTATGATCTTGGAGATGCTTATGTGGGAGCGTGCAGGGAACAGGTGATGATTCAGGAAGAGGTATACGGCACTTATGTGGAGAAGGTGCTTGGGGTAGAACGTGATAATTATTTCAACGCCGGTATGCTTGTGATAAACTGTGAACAGTTTCGTAAAAATCACGTGTTAAAGCAGTTTATGGAACTTCTCCCGATGTACAATTTTGTGGTCACACAGGATGAAGATTATCTGAATCTGATCTGCCACAACAAGGTGTGCTGGCTGCCGCAGAAGTGGAATGTGGAAGTATTCGGTCAGATCCCATGCCGCGAAGAAGAAATCTGTGTGCTGCATTATATTATGGTCTCAAAGCCATGGCATTACAATGACTGCCGCCTGCAGGAATATTTTTGGGAGAGCGCACAAAAGACCAGTGTGTATGCCGAGATCCGTAAGGTGCTTGAAAGCTATACAGACGAAGAAAGAAAGCGGGATGCGGAGTCCTGTGACCGTCTGATGCAGACCGCAAAGGATGAGATCGCCAAGGAAAATAATTACCTGAATCTGGTGAAAGCAGGAAAATTAAAGTCCAAAGACCGCCTGGAAGTACTTGAAAAAATTGCTTTGTACGAAAAAGAGGGGCGTTTTGGGGAAGATGTGGAGGAAGATCCGCCTACCCGTGAGCTTCAGCCGTCTGAGATCGATTATCTGCGCAAAAAATTAAAGAGCCGTATCAAGACAAGATTGACTTACAAAGTAGCGCGGACATTTTTAAACAAGATCATTGAAAATAAACAGCTGATCATCAAGGATGTCATTGGAACGGAACATATGGATGCACTGACTTCCGGTGCGGTGATTACCTGTAATCATTTCAACGCATTTGACAGCTTTGCCATGCAGATTGCCTATGAAAAATCAAAACAGTGCAAAAAACGCAGACTTTACCGTGTGATCCGCGAAGGAAATTATACGAATTTTCCGGGCTTTTACGGAATGCTCATGCGAAACTGTTATACGTTTCCGCTGAGCTCGAACCGTGAGACGATGAAGAAATTTTTAAGTTCCATGGATACTGTGCTGCAGCACGGAGATTTCATGCTGGTCTATCCGGAGCAGAGTATGTGGTGGAATTACCGCAAACCGAAGCCGTTAAAGAAAGGCGCCTATACATTTGCCGCCAAAAACCATGTGCCGGTGCTGCCTTGCTTTATCACCATGGAAGACAGCGATATCCTCGGTGATGATGGCTTTTATGTGCAGGAATACACGATACACATTGCAGAGCCGATTTATCCGGACCCACAGAAAACACAGGCAGAAAATGTGGATGCGATGCGCAAAAAAAATGCTGCTGTGTGGAAACAGATTTACGAAGAGTTTTACGGAATTCCCCTGGTATATGATACTGCGGAAGCAGTGCAGTATGTGGGAAAACCGACCAATATCGCATAAGAACAGATACCAGACCGCCGGAGGATGCCTCCGGCGGTTTTTTCATAAGGGGATTGACAGAAAAGCAGTGTGAGAGTACTATACTACATAGTAATGCTAAATAGCACCACTAAATAAAAAGAAAAGGGATGGGTATGGAAGAAAAGTATATACAGCAGTTTAAAAAGGGCGCATACGAGATGATCCTGCTTTCGCTGATCGCCCAAAAAGAAACATACGGTTATGAGATTCTGACGGAAATACAAAAACAGGGTGGTGAAATCTTTGCATTTGCCAAAGAGGGAACCATTTATCCGATCTTGTACCGTCTGACAAAGGCAGGACTTATCCAGTACCGCCTGGTGCCGGCGAAAGCAAACGGGGGCGAAAAAAAATATTATTCGCTTACCGGAGAGGGAAAAGATATGCTCGAAAAAATGAAAAATTTCTGGGAAAACTACAAGGATTGTGTGGATGGATTTATGAAAGGGGATGCGTAATATGAACAGAGAAACCTATATACGGAAAGTAAAAAAACAACTGGACTGTTCCGTGAAAGAAAAAGAGGAGATCGTGCGGGATCTTCAGGAGATTTTTGATTCTGGAAAAGAGCATGGAAAAAGCGAAAGCCAGATCATAAAACAGCTCGGAAAACCGCAGGCATATGCACAGGCGCTCGGCTGTGGCAGACAGACCATGCCGCTGTCCGGAAAACGAAAAGTTGCTGTAGTGTTTTTGGCGGTGGGTGGACTGTTCTGTCTGTATGCACTGGGCGAAAGTCTGCGGTTTCGGATGCCGAAAAATGCCATTGGCGGTGGGGATGCGATGACGATGATCGTGCTGCAAAACTCGTCACCGGTAAACAGTAGCGCGATTTTTTGGGGATTGGCGGTCATCTGTATGGTTGCACTGGTTTTCCTTTTACGAAAGAGGAAAAAATAAGGAGAGGAATATTAAGAAATAATGGAACACATAAAGAAAAAACTAGCGGTAATTGTTGTGTTTTTTGCTGTTTTTATTGGAATTGTTACAATCTGGACAGTCCGAAAACAAAGCCAGCCAAAATTGACAGCGGTCACATGGAAATTGGAGGAAGAAGCGGATTTAGACGGCAACGAGCTTTCATCTTACGCAAAAGATCCTTCCAAAAGCAAGGTCGTTCTGACATTTAAAAAAGATCAGACCTATCGGTGCAAAAATCTTGAAAACAAAAAAATCTGGAAGGGAACATACACATTGTCGCGTACAAAATCGAAAGATACCTACATGCTGCATCTCGTTCCGGATCAGGGAACGGCATCGTACTATGGCGTGTACGGGACACGCGAGTATGAAGATGGTACCGGGCACATGTCGGTCATACTGACCACAAAAGACAAAATTTTATCATTCCTTGCAGAATAAGGCAAAGACAGCAATTCCAGCTGTTCCTTTTACTGTCTGCGGAACTGTGCGGGTGTCATGCCGGTAAGTTTTTTAAACATCACGATAAAATGGCTGGAATCTGTATAACCGACATCGTGTGCGATCTCCTGAATTTTGCGGTCACGGCGCATAAGCAGCAGTTCTTTTGCCTTGGTGATCCGGTAGTTTGTTAAATATTCGTAGACGGAGCAGCCTAGGTAGCGCACAAACAGGCGGGACAGGTATTGCGGGGATACATAGACCTGCCGGCATAACTTTTCGGCGGTCAGGTCTTCCATATAGTGTGTTTCTATCAGCCGCAATACGGGCTCAACATATTTTTCCCACAGGGGATCGCTGGTATTTGCGTGGAAAAATCCATTGGAAAACTGCAGCAGCAGTGCATAACAGTCGCAGGAAAGCTGGTGTGTATTGACTGGTGCTGTTTTAAAACGTGCTACAGCACGGTCGATCACAGCTTTGATTTCCAGAGCATTTTCCTTTTCTGTAAAAATTATGCGGTTGTTGCCAAGAATCTGCGGCAGATGTGCTTCCATTGTACCGCCAAATGTTGCAAAACACGTAATCCATGCAGAGGTGTCTGCTGCATGGTAAGCATGTGGGACATGCGGTGTGATCAGAATGCCGTGACCTTCGGGCAAAAAATATTCTTTTCCGTCAATTGTGAAAATGCCACAGCCTTCTTCTGTCTGCAAATAGTGATAGATTGGGTAACCTTGTGGACGGCTGAGCGCTTCCTGCAGCCAGTGGTTTCCAACGGAATCAAACTGGAATGGTTCTTTGCTGAGCGTGTTGCTGAAATAGATTGCCATGAGATACCTCCACTTCTTTTTTCTATGGCATCATAGCATATTTCAACAGAAAAAGAAATAGTTTCAAAATGTTATATAAATTGGTTTATCATGTTATACAAATATAAAAGATTGTATCGTATAATAGGGAAAAATCAACGAAAACAAAAAATGAGACATAAATTCAGAATCGAAAAGAAAAGGAGAAAACTATGAGCACGCATTTTAAGAGAATCCTCTACGGAGGAGATTACAACCCGAATCAGTGGCCGAAGGATATCTGGCAGGAAGATATGCGCATTTTTAAGGATGCACACATCAATACCGCGACAATCAATGTATTTTCATGGGCAAAGATCCAGCCATCGGAGCATGAATATAATTTTGATGAGCTTGACGAGATCGTGGATATGCTTTCAAAAGAAAATTACGATATCGTATTTGCCACGTCCACGGCAGCCCTTCCGGGATGGATGGTGCGTAAATATCCGGAAGTGATGTTTACCGATTATGAAGGAAGACAGCACAAATTTGGCGGCCGTCACAATGCCTGCCCGAATTCTTTTGTGTTTAAACATTATGCGCGTGAACTGGCATATAAACTGGCAGAGCGCTATGCAGACAATCCACATGTGACCTGCTGGCATGTCAGCAACGAATATGGAAACGAGTGTTTCTGTGAGAACTGTCAGAAGGCATTCCGTGTGTGGCTGAAAGATAAGTATAAGACAATTGATGCATTAAACAGGGCCTGGAATATGGAATTCTGGGGACATACCGTTTACGACTGGGATGATGTGGTACCGCCAAATGCGTTAAGTGACGGAATCGGAAGTGAAAAGACCGCTTTTGCAGGTATTTCCATTGATTATCGCAGATTTTATTCGGACAGCCAGTTAGCGTGCTTCAAGATGGAGCGCGACGCTATAAAGAGTGTGAAACCGGATGCATTTGTTACCACAAACCTGATGGGAACGTTTAAAGGACTTGATTATTTCAAATGGGCAAAGGAGATGGATGTTGTATCCTGGGATAATTATCCTTCCTATGATACGCCGTGGAGCAGCATTGCCATGACACACGATCTGATGCGCGGTTTAAAAGATGAGCCGTTTATGCTGATGGAGCAGACGCCAAGCCAGCAGAACTGGCAGAAATACAATTCCCTGAAACGTCCGGGGCAGATGCGGGCACAAAGTTATCAGACACTGGCACATGGGGCAGACACGATCCAGTTCTTCCAGCTTCGCAGAAGTGTGGGTGGATGTGAGAAATTCCATGGTGCAGTGATCGCTCATGTGGGAAATGAAAATACCCGTGTATTCCGTGAAGTGGCCCAGCTTGGCGCGGAGCTGGAAAGCTTTGGAGACCGTACTTTGGGATCACGCAATGAAGCGGAAGTCGGACTGATTTTCGACTGGGATAATTACTGGGCACTGGAGTACACTAGCGGTCCGTCCGAGGATTTAAAATATGTCGATCAGATTCATCAGTACTATCAGTATTTTTACAAAAAGAATATCGGTGTGGATATGATTCCTGTGGATGCGGATTTTTCAAAATACAAGATTGTTGTGACACCGGTGCTTTATATGGTAAAGGATGGTATGAAAGAAGCGCTGGAGAATTTTGTGAAAAATGGCGGTATTCTGATTACTACGTTTATGAGCGGAATTGTCGGACAGTCGGATAATGTATATCTGGGCGGTTATCCGGGACCGCTCCGCGAGATGGCGGGGGTATGGGTTGAGGAGATTGATGCCCTTGCACCGGAACAGAAAAATAAGGCAAAGTTTGCAGACGGCAGTACAGCAGCATGCGGTCTTCTGTGTGATCTGATGCATTTAGAGGGTGCGAAAGCACTTGCCTCTTATGAGGAAGATTTCTATGCAGGAATGCCGGCAGCATCGAAGAATACATACGGAAAAGGTACCACATATTATATTGCAACCCAGTTTGAGGAAGAAGGGCTTGCAAAGATTTTGGATCAGGTAGTCCAGGAGGCCGGAGTTTCATCCGTTATCCCGGAAGAAACCGGGCTTGAAGTTGTCACACGCGTCAGTGATACCACGCGATTCTATTTTGTCATGAACTTTACGGATGAGGAGCAGATTCTGCCGGAGAGTCTGACCGGAAAGAAAGACATGATCAGCCAAAAGATGACAGAACACGGAATGAAATTGAAAAAATGGGATGTCCTTTTACTGGAAGAACATCTGTAAACAAAAGACAGCGCCGGAATCCGAGAAAGTGGATCCGGCGCTGAAGTTTATGTTGAACATACCGCTCGCGCGCGAAAGTGTGCGACAAGCGCACACTTTATTTTTTTGTGATACGTGGATAAATACATTTTTTCAGGAACGGGCATAGGAAGTGCCCAGAGACAGAATCTGAAGGCGTTTCCTGAAATCTTCGGCATTTTCAAAATGTCCCTGTAAGATGTCTTCTTTTTTCACAATGATGTCCTGTACCGTTTTATCCGTCAGGTGGAAAAAGTTATCAGAAAAAATAACATCTGCATCGTCAAAATCCAAAGCGACAAACGGAGCAAAGCAGTCACTGGAAATGTGCAGGATAAAAGCATCATTCGTTTCTTCTGCTTCCGTGGATATAACCGGGTTTTTTAGATTTAAATATTTATACGGCACAAGCGTTTCCACATCCTTTAACACTTTTTGATCTTTTGTATGTATCACTGCTTCCAAAAATATATCGTCTTTTTGATCTTCCCAGGAACAGATATCGACAACTGCTGTTTCGATAGCGGAAAAGGCCGGGGAGTTTCCTTTGGTTTCGTATGTTTCCAGCACATTCCCTGACAGGTCACGAATGGACAGGGTGAGAGAATACTCTGTGGTTTCGAAGGATTCGTTGGAAAAATATACGTGGCACCTGTGATCTTCCAGCGTCATACTGACCGCGTGTGGGGCATAAAATTTCTGAGCCATGTAATGCAGGGCTTTCCATCTGCCAAAATAATCAATGCTGGACCAGGAAGGTGCCGGCCAGTCATCGTTGATCTGCCAGTAGAGGGTTCCCATACAGCGGCCGCGGTTTCGGCGCCAGTGGTCCACACCGTATTTGATGGCCATACCCTGTAATACCTGACTGGCATACAGGAGATGTGTCAGATCTTTTGGATAGCGAAGATTTTCGGACAGATAGTAGAGCATCTTACCGTTTGCCGCATCATTTTTCTGATGGCTTTCCATGACACGGGAGAAAATATTGCGGTCATCTTCCAAAGTAAAACTGTTGACGGTCTTTGCACATGGGAAAGACTGAAAACCGAATTCGGAGCAGAAACGGAAAAAATATTTGCGGTAGTCGGTAAATGGTTTCTGTCCATGCCAGACATCCCAGTAGTGGGTATCTCCGCGGTTTGCATCATCCGGATTGTCAAAACAGCCGCCGGATGACGGGGAAGAATGCCAGTAAAAGGTTTCACCGTCTGCCTCCTGTACGGCTTTCGGGAGGACTTCTTCAAACAATCTGATATAATCGGCACGAAGATAAGGAGTTTCTTTCTGGAAATCGCCCCAGTGATCCCAGGCAGATTCAATCTCGTTGTTGCCGCACCATAAACCAAGGCTGGCGTGGTGGCGCAGACGGCGCACATTATCATAGGTCTCCTGCCTGCAGTTTTCGGCAAACGCGTCCGTTACATCGTAGACATTGCAGGCATACATCAGATCCTGCCATACGATCAGCCCTTTTTCATCACAGAGATCATAAAAAGCATCGGAAGGGTAGTAACCGCCACCCCATACACGGACGCAGTTAAAGTGTGCCCTGCGGCAGCTTTCCAGAATATAATCCAGCTTCTTTTCGGTAATTCTTGTGTACAGACAGTCATCCGGAATATAGTTTCCCCCGCGGGTAAAAATTTTGACACCATTGACACAGAAGGCGAATTCATTTCCCCATTCGTCTTTTTCCTGGCTGATCGTTAATGTGCGCAGACCGATCCGTCTGGTGATAGATTCCAGGCTTGTTCCGTCCTCATCCAGTAAAGTGGTCCTGACGATATAAAGAGGCTGATCGCCATAGTCATTCGGCCACCAGAGTTTTGGATTTTCGATCACAAAATCCACCGCTGCCACACCGTCTGCATTTGTTTTACACAGTTTCGTCTGCAGCGGTTTGTCTGCACCGTCTTCTGAGAGTTCCACGCAAAGTTTTTGTCCCGGAACGGATTCGGAAAGTGTTATGGATGTCTGGACGGAAACGTTTTTGGCATGCTGCTGATGGATGCGGATGTCTTCGATTCTGGCATGGGAATATCCCTGCAAATAAATGTCCCGGAAAATTCCGGCATCGATGGTCTGTGGACCCCAGTCCCAGCCAAACATGGAGTGTGCTTTGCGCAAAAGCTGGTTTCCTTTCATGGAGCCGCACGGAATATAATTGATTTTTTTATGGGCTTCATAAGGATAATCTTCGATAAAACGCAGCACAGAACGAAAAACAATCTGAATTTCGTTTTTTCCGGGGTGCAGAAGTTTCTTTGCCTGGAATTTCCAGGTACGGTGCATGTTATCTGTTTTTGCAAGGAATGTGCCGTTGATGCTGATTTCCGCAAGTGTGTCAAGTCCTTCACACACCAGAACAATATGTTGTTGGGCCAAGAGTTCTTCATCGACATCAAACGTCCGGGTGAAAACATAATCCTTCCAGAACAATGCGCGTGTAGCATCCTCATTGGTACGGTAAAATGGATCTTTTATTTTTCCGGCGGCAAGAAGCCCGGAAAGTACAGTGCCGGGAATCTGCATATCTACAGATTCTAAAGAACGGTGTCCGGCAGAAAGCTGCCAGGTTCCGTTTAAAGTACAGGTTTGCATGTTATATCTCCCCTCTTGGTAATCTTTTCATTATTTTCTTGATTTTATCATAGAACAGTTCATACAACATCGATCTATCTTGCAAATTGTTATGCATTCTTTTGATTTTGCAAAAATCCTTAAAGTTTTTTTAACCAGGCATGAACAGTTGAAGGGACAGTGGAAATTTTATTCAGGATTGTGTATACTGAAATTATCCTGACAATTGCAGATTTTCAGAAAAGAGGGAAATACTATGAAGAAAAGATTATACAAGAGCAGTACAGATAAAAAGGTTTGTGGAGTATGTGGCGGAATCGCAAACTATTTTGACGTAGATCCGACCGTGATTCGTCTGATCTGGGTGATCTTTACACTTGCGGGGGGCAGTGGACTGATTGCATACATCATTGCGGCCATTATCATGCCGGATGAAATGTAACATAAAATGATCGAAAGCCGAAAGGAGAATTAATAAATATATGTGGGCTTACGAAAGTGTTTTTTATCAGATTTATCCGCTTGGGTTCTGCGGAGCACCATTTGAAAATGACGGTGTGCTGGAACATAGAATTGAAAAAGTAAATGACTGGATTCCTCATATTAAAAAATTAGGGGCCGATGCCATTTATTTTTCTCCGGTATTTGCGTCGGACACACATGGATACAATACCAGAGATTATACAAAGATTGATACCCGCCTGGGTACAAATGAGGATTTCGCAAATGTATGCAACAATCTGCACAAAGAAGGAATCCGCGTGGTACTTGACGGTGTATTCAACCATGTGGGAAGAGGGTTCTGGGCATTTGAGGATGTCTTGAAAAACCGGGAGCAGTCCCCTTATGTGAACTGGTTCGGACGCATTGCCTTTGACGGAAATTCCAACTACAATGACGGCTTATGGTATGAGGGCTGGGAAGGAAACTATGATCTGGTCAAACTGAACCTGCGCAATGAAGAGGTGATCCAACATATCTTTTCTGCCATCAAAGGATGGGTAGACGAATTTGATATTGACGGACTGCGGCTGGACGTGGCATATTGTCTGGATCATGATTTTGTGCGCAGACTGCGCAGTTTCTGTAATGAATTAAAACCGGACTTTTTCCTTGTCGGAGAGACACTGCATGGGGATTATAACCAGCTGATGAACGATGAAATGCTGCATTCGGTGACGAACTATGAGTGTTACAAGGGATTGTATTCCAGCTTTAACTGCATGAACATGTTTGAGATCAATCATTCACTGCTTCGTCAGTTCGGACCGGAAAACTGGACGTTATATAAGGGAAAACACCTGTTGTCTTTCGTGGATAATCATGATGTGACCCGTGTGGCCTCCATTCTGACCAATAAAAATCATCTGCCGCTGATTTACGCGCTTGCTTTTGGGATGCCGGGAATCCCATGCGTATATTACGGAAGTGAGTGGGGCGCAGAAGGACGCAAAGAAGATGGAGATCCGGCACTTCGTCCAGCGTTTGAGAAACCGGAGTGGAATGATCTGACAGAGTGGATTTCCAAACTGGCAGAGGCAAAGAAACAGTCCAAAGCACTGCAGTATGGAAACTTTATATCTAAAGTTCTGACCAATGGACAGTGCGTGTTTGAAAGAGAATGGGAAGGGGAACGCATCTACGTTGCGATCAATGCGGCAGACAGTCCGTTTTATGCAGGATTTGATGCCGGAGCAGTGGAAGCCACCGACCTGATCACCGGAGAAAAAATTGCATTGAATGGTGGATTTGAGATTCCGGGATATCGTGCGTTTTTCCTGCGGGTGTAATATGGTAGCGGATTTTGAATTAAAGAAGCTGGTAAAGCCATTGCAGGACTGGTTTGATGGGCATGCCCGCGTACTCCCCTGGAGAGATGATCCGAAGGCATATAAAGTATGGATTTCTGAGATCATGTTACAGCAGACAAGGGTAGAAGCCGTTAAACCTTACTTTGCACGGTTTATGGAGGCGCTTCCCGATGTGGAGGCGCTTGCCGCGTGTCCGGAGGATCGTTATCTGAAACTGTGGGAAGGACTTGGTTACTACAACCGTGTCCGGAATCTGCATGCCGCAGCGGAACAGATTATGGAGCAGTATGGCGGGACAATTCCGGATACGGTGGAAGAACTGCTTCGCCTGAAAGGCATCGGAAGCTATACGGCAGGAGCGATCGCTTCGATTGCCTATAACCGGCCGGTTCCGGCGGTGGACGGGAATGTGCTGCGGGTGATTTCCCGTGTGTGCGCAGATGATTCGGATATCATGAAGCAGTCGGTCCGCAGTGCGATGGAGCGCAGCCTGCAGGCGATGATGGAAACGGAAGTAACGAATGGTCTGATTCCGCGCAAATTTAACCAGGCACTGATGGAGTTAGGCGCAATGGTGTGTGTGCCGAATGGGGCACCGCATTGTCCGGAATGTCCATGGTATGGATTCTGTGAGGCACGTCTGCAGGATAAAATTGACACGATTCCGGTGAAAACCAGGGCAAAAGCGCGCAGAATCGAGGAGCGCACGGTATTTGTCATCCGGGACGGAGAACATGTGGCATTGCGCAAGCGGCCGGCGAAGGGGCTTTTAGCAGGCTTGTATGAACTTCCGAATGTTTCGGGTATCTTAGAGCAGCAGGAGGCTTTGGAATATGTGAAAAACCAGGGGTTTTCACCGATACGGATACATGCACTTGCACCGGCCAGACACATTTTTTCCCATGTGGAGTGGCATATGCATGCCTATGTGGTTCTCGTAGAAGAAACTACGGCACCAAAAGAAAATATTTTATTTACTGAGGCACAGAAAGCAGTGGAAAACTATGCAGTTCCCAGTGCTTTTTCCGCGTATTGGAATGCCATTAAGATGGAAATCAAAGAGTAAGCAAAAGAGCTGTCCGGACAGGACAGCTCTTCTTATGTGTTATGAGAAAAAATTAATCTCTAAAAAAGGGAGGACCTCGCGCCTTGCGGTGCGAGGATTATGAAAAAGAAAAAGTTTATTTCTTAGGTATGACTAAAGTATAGTTTGCAATTATGACGCCGGTGTGTGGAGTTTATGAGAGATTTGTAAATAAATTATGAACAAAAATAACAATGGAAAAAGATTAAGCAAATGTTAAGATAATATCTCTCGACTGTTTATAAATTCTCATTTATAATAGGTCTATCAATTATTTTTTCAGCAGGTTTGTACGAAGGGAAAACATATGAAATTATTAACATTTACAATACCGTGTTACAATTCACAGGATTATATGCGTCACTGCATTGAATCGATTCTTCCGGGAGGGGAAGATGTGGAGATTTTGATTGTGGATGACGGATCAAAGGATGATACCGCTGCGATTGCAGATGAATATGCCGAAAAATATCCAACGATTGTAAAAGCAATTCATCAGGAGAACGGGGGACATGGAGAAGCTGTGAATGCGGGAATCCGCAATGCAACCGGTTTATATTTTAAGGTAGTGGACAGTGATGACTGGGTAGACTGGAACGCTTATCAGGCGATTCTTGCAAAGCTTAGGGAGATTGCAGGGGGAAGTGTGGCACTTGATATGCTTCTGGCAAATTATGTATATGAGAAGGAAGGGGCAAAACACAAGCGGGTCATGCGTCAGACCGGTTTTCCGAAAGATCAGATCTTTACCTGGAGTGATGTGCGGCATTTTTATAAAGGACATTACATACTGATGCATTCCGTGATCTACCGTACAAAACTTCTCCGGGAATGTGGACTTGAACTGCCGAAACATACTTTTTATGTGGATAACATTTATGTATATAAGCCATTGCCGCATGTGCGGACGATGTATTATATGGATGTGGATTTTTACCGTTATTTTATCGGAAGAGAGGATCAGTCCGTCAATGAGAAGGTGATGATCAGCCGGATTGACCAGCAGATCCGTGTGAATAAGATCATGATTGACGATGTGGATCTGAATAAAGTGTCCAATTATAAATGTCGGCATTATATGATAAACTATCTGGAAATTATCACGGTTGTCACGACGGTTATGCTGCTGCGTTCCGGTACAGAAGAAAACCTTGAGAAAAAGCGTGAATTGTGGCGATATATCAAAAACAAGGATATCGGCCTGTTTCACCGCCTGCGCAGAGGCATTATGGGACAGACCATGAATCTGCCGGGAAGAAGCGGAAGAAAAATTTCGGTTGCGGCATATCGTCTGTCGCAAAAAGTGGTTGGATTTAATTAAAAAAGTTTACTGTCTTGTCACCTGTAAAGATATGTGCTATACTGCATGTCAAACACTATTGAAATATACATACAGAAGGTGGCAAAAATGAAAACAGATATTCTGATCGTGGGAAGTGGATGTTCCGGTTTATACTGTGCATTAAATCTTCCGCGGGAGAAACAGATTACAATTATTACAAAGTCAGATGTTAAGAGCAGTGATTCTTACCTTGCACAGGGAGGAATCTGTATGCTTAAGGATGACAGTGATTATGACAGTTATTTTGAGGATACGATGAAAGCGGGACATTATGAAAATGACCGGGAATCCGTATCGATTATGATCCGTTCGTCACAGGATGTGATTCATGACCTGATCGGATTTGGCGTGGATTTTGCCCATGACGAGAATGGCAATCTTGCATTTACCAGAGAGGGAGCACATTCGGACAAGCGTATCCTTTTTCATGAGGATATTACAGGAGAAGAAATTACAAGCAAACTGCTTGCAGCTGCCCGCAAGTGTCCGAATATTACCATATTGGAAAATACCAGGATGGTAGATATTGTGACGAAGGATAACTGCTGTTACGGAGCCGTAATCCGCAGGGAGGACGGTACAATTGAAACGGTGGAAGCGGAGCATACCGTCTGGGCATGTGGAGGAATCGGAGGATTATATCGTCATTCGACCAATTTCCGTCATCTGACCGGAGATGCCCTTGCACTTTCCATCAAACATGGAATCCGTTTGAAAGATGTGAATTATGTACAGATTCATCCGACCACATTCTATTCGCCGGACGAAGAGGAACGCAGTTTTCTGATTTCGGAATCTGTCCGCGGAGAAGGGGCAAAGCTTTATGACAAGAATAAGAAACGGTTTGTCAATGAGCTGCTGCCGCGTGATCTGCTGGCAGAAGAAATTTATAAGCAGATGGCAAAAGATGGAACAGATCATGTATGGGAAGATCTGCGTACCATTCCAAGAGAAGAATTGATGGAACATTTCCCGAATATTGTGGAACATTGCCGTGAAATGGGGTATGATGTAACCAAAGAATGCATTCCTGTGGTACCGGCACAGCATTATTTCATGGGTGGGGTATGGGTAGATCACGAAAGCCATACGTCCATGGAACGTCTGTATGCTGTGGGAGAGACGGCATGTAACGGAGTACACGGAAAAAACCGTCTGGCAAGTAATTCCCTGCTGGAAAGCCTTGTATTTGCAAAACGGGCGGCAAAGCAGATGAGTGAGCAGAAGGAAAAGATTTCCACAGCACCGGAACTGTTTGCGGCAATTGACCGGAGTATCTATGCGGATGCTGCAGCACTGGCGAGCCGGTATCATGAATATGTACGGGAAGCGATTATCGCGGCAGATGCAAAGATGCAGCAGGTACAGGATGCAAGGACAAAAGCAACGGTTGCATTTCGCAAGCAGTGTGCACAGGTCGGATAAAATAAAATAAGAAAATCAGGAGAGAGAGATGTACGATCAGGTAACTTTAAAATTAAATGTAGATCCATGGATTCTCAGTGCTTTAAAAGAAGATATCACAAGTGAGGATGTCTCCACAAACAGTGTCATGCCTCATCCACAGGCCGGAGAAGTGGATCTTATCTGCAAAGAAGATGGCATTATATGCGGGTTGCAGGTATTCGAGAGAGTGTTTACACTTCTCGATGAAAATACAACCGTTGAATTTTTGGTGCAGGATGGAGCAGAAGTTCATAAGGGACAGCTTATGGCAAAAGTGCATGGCGATATCCGGACCCTTTTATGCGGAGAGCGTACCGCACTGAATTATCTGCAGCGTATGAGCGGAATTGCAACCTACACACATTCCGTGGCAGAATTATTAAAAGGAACTGGAATCAAACTTCTGGATACCAGAAAGACAACACCAAACAATCGTATTTTTGAAAAATATGCAGTAAGAATCGGTGGTGGAAATAACCACAGATATAATCTTTCCGACGGGGTATTGCTGAAAGATAATCATATCGGAGCTGCAGGCGGAGTAAAAGAAGCGATTGCTGCTGCAAAGGAGTATGCACCGTTTGTCCGTAAGATTGAGGTAGAAGTAGAAAATCTGGATATGGTAAAGGAAGCTGTGGAGGCAGGTGCGGATATTATCATGCTGGATAATATGGACACCGATGCGCTGAAAGAAGCCATCGCCTATATTGACGGACGGGCAGAGATTGAAGTTTCCGGAAATGTGACGAAAGAAAATATTGCAAGACTGACCGGGCTTGGCGTAGATTATGTTTCCAGCGGAGCACTGACACATTCGGCTCCAATTCTGGATATTTCTTTGAAAAATCTGCATCCGGTAGAAAATTAAAGAAGGTGGGATTCCAGAAATGAGCGGGGAAGAAAGGCGTGGAAAAATTATACAGGCACTAAAAAACAGTGACAAAGCAGTTTCTGCCACGACACTGGCAAAAGAATTTGACGTGAGCAGACAGGTCATTGTGCAGGATGTTGCACTTCTTCGGGCAAATGGAAAAAATATATTTTCGACCAACCGGGGGTATCTGATACAGGAAGATGAGGAGACAACCCGTGTATTTAAGGTACAGCATGAAGATGATGAGGTTGAAAAAGAGCTGACAACGATTGTGGATCTCGGAGGAACCGTTGAGGATGTATTTGTATATCATAAGGTATACGGAGTGCTTCGGGCAGAGATGAATATCAAATCCCGTATGGATATCCGCAATTATATGGAGGAGATCCGTTCCGGGAAATCCAGTCTGCTGAAAAATGTTACTTCCGGATATCATTATCATACGGTCCGGGCGGAACGCGTGGAAATTCTGGATATGATTCAGGAGGAATTGCAGAAGAAGGGGCTCCTTGCAAAACTACAGGACTATGAACCTGTTGATTTTTGGGGACAGAATAATTATAATGAGTAAATGACTACTATTGTGATTATTGATAAGAAGTCAGAGAAAGAATAAAAAGGAGAAGGATGGAATGAGCGACGAGTTTACAACAAACGAAAACGGTTCAAAAACACCGGAGGAAACAAACTTTCAGGATTATACGGCACCGGAAAATGAGATCGTACAGAATGAAACATCACAGATGACGCAGGAACAGCCGGAGACTTCTTATGGAGCAACATCGGCAGAGGAAAATCCGCAGCCGGACAATACGGCATATGCGTATGGACAGACTGCGTACCAGCAGGCATATCAGAGTGAACAGTCACAGCCGAATGCATATCAGCAGGCATATTACGGACAGACACAGGCAAAGGGAACAGGAACCGGATTTGGAATTGCCTCACTGGTTCTTGGAATTTTATCTGTTTTTACATTTGCATGCTGCATTAATTATATTCTGGCAGTGCTTGCGATTATTTTCGGTATTGTGCAGATGGTAAAGAACGAGAAAAAGGGGCTGGCGATCGGTGGAATTATTACAGCAGTGATTTCAATTGTTCTTGGGATTGCCGTTTCGCTTTATGCTGTGAATATTGCGGAAAAAATGCAGGACCCGGACAGTCCGTTTTATCAGTATTTTGAAGAGTATGAGCAGAAACTGGAAGAAGGAAAGAGTTCTTTCTAGCCGGGAGTTATAAAAAAGGAGAACCTGTTTTACAGGTTCTCCTTTATTCGTATATCGATGTCTGTGTAGTGGAATTCTTCGCAGGAGATGCCCTCAATCAGATAACGGGAGAGCAATTCTACCGGAAGGTATCCCTGCTTGTATGGCTGCTGGCAGATGGTAGCAGTGATAATGCCATCATCGAGCAGTTTTTTTGTGGAAGGAACACAGTCGTAAGTAAAGATACGCATGGCATCGATCCGGCCGCTTTCGACTGCGGCACGGCATCCGCCTGCTACACCGCCGGCTGCAAAATACAGCACATTGATTTCGGGGTGTGAAGCCAGCATTTCTTTGACTTTTTCATAACTTTCATTATCATCATCATGATTTTCTATTGTTTCCACGATATGAATACGTTCGCCCTTTTCGGAAAGCGTTGAAGTGAAACCCTCGATACGATCGGAGTGACAGAGTACATGTGACGAACCGGTTACAATACCAATATGAATTTCCCCGAATGTCATCAGAGAAACCAGTCCGGCAGCAGTCTGTCCGGACAGGCGGTAATTACTTCCGACATATGCGATTCTGCGGGACAGAATATCGGTGTTTACGGTAATGATCGGAATGTTCATTTCTGTGAGGCGGTCGATTTCCGCGGCAATATATAAAGAATTGAATGGTGCGATAACTAATCCGTTGATGCCTTCCGCAAGCAGTGCTTCCATGGTATTAAACTGTTCGGTCTCATCAAATGGAACCTGACGGATAAGAACGGTGAAATTATAGGCAGATAATTCTTTTGCCTTGGCATTTACGCCTTCAAGGACTTCACTGAAAAAAGGATTGGAATCGGGAAATAAAATAACACCGATTTTCAGATTCTTTTTCTGTGCAGCAAGCATCAGTCCTGCTTTGTTGGGTTTATAGTTTAATTTTTCTGCAATTTCACGTACACGGGCTGCAGTATTGGCATTGACGGAACCGCGGTTGTTCAGTACACGGTCAACCGTACCGCGTGAAACACCTGCCATTTCAGCAATCTGTTTTATAGTGGCCATGTCGTTCCCCCTTGTTGAATTTTTCCTGAATAACTCTTACAAGGGTAGCATTGATAAGGTAAAATGTCAATTGAAATACAGAAAATGTGTGCGTGCACGACAGGAGCGGGGAAAGTTACTGTACGCTTTTCACAAAATAAGCGCAACCGGTTTGGAAGAAATCACGAAAAAGAGAAAAAATTTCGGAAAACAGTTGAAAATATCAGCGCATCGTTGTAGGATATGAGTAGAAACGTGCACGAGCACAAAATTAACATTTCAGAATTGAGGGTTATCATGAATTACATAGGAATTGATCTGGGAACTTCTGCTGTTAAACTTCTTTTGATGGAGGGCAGTGGAAAAATTTTAAAGATCGTCAGTCGTGAATATCCAATCTGTTTTCCAAAACCGGGATGGTCGGAGCAGAATCCGTATGACTGGTTTACACAGTCAATGGATGGACTGAAGGAATTGCTGGATGGTACAGACAGGAGTCTGGTTGCCGGCATCAGCTTTGGCGGACAGATGCATGGACTTGTAGCACTGGACGATAAGGATGAAGTGATTCGTCCGGCAATTCTCTGGAACGACGGAAGGACGACAAAAGAGTGCGATTATTTAAATCAGGTAATTGGGAAGGAACGTCTTTCTGCATACACAGCCAATATTTCATTTACCGGATTTACTGCACCGAAAGTACTCTGGATGAAAAACAATGAACCGGAGAATTTTGCAAAGATTCATAAAATTATGCTGCCAAAGGATTATCTGGCATTTCGCCTGAGCGGCAATTACAGTACGGATGTATCGGATGCGTCCGGAACACTGTTCTTTGATGTAAAGAATCGCTGCTGGTCAGAAGAAATGTGTGAGATCTGCAGTATTAAAACAAGCTGGCTTCCAAAAGTATACGAAAGTTATGAGGAAGTTGGAACGCTGCTTCCGGAACTGGCGAAGGAACTCGGCGTATCGGATCAGGTAAAAATTGTAGCCGGAGCCGGAGACAATGCGGCAGCAGCTGTGGGAACCGGAACCGTTGGAGATGGTGCATGTAACATTTCTTTGGGAACGAGCGGAACCGTATTTATTTCTTCCGATAAATTCGGAGTGGACGAAAATAATGCACTGCATTCGTTCGACCATGCGGATGGAAGTTATCATCTGATGGGCTGCATGCTTTCCGCAGCATCCTGTAATAAATGGTGGATGGATGATATTATCGGCACAAAGGATTATGGCGCAGAACAGGAAAATATTACGAAGCTTGGAGAAAACCATGTATTTTTCCTTCCATATCTGATGGGGGAGCGGTCTCCGCACAATGATCCGAATGCAAGAGGTACTTTTGTCGGTCTGACCATGGATACTACCAGAGCGGATATGACACAGGCGGTACTTGAAGGTGTGGCATTTGCCTTAAGAGATTCTTTTGAGGTGGCACGTTCACTCGGCATTCATATTGCCCGTACCCGTATTTGCGGTGGAGGAGCAAAGAGTCCGCTGTGGAAAAAGATTGTGGCAAATGTGCTCAATATTCCGGTAGATATTCCGGAAAATGAACAGGGACCGTCAATGGGTGGCGCAATGCTTGCAGCAGTAGCTTGTGGAGAATACCCGACCGTCCGCGATGCAGCAGAGGCAATTGTAAAACTGACCGATACGGTAGAACCGGAACCGGAGCTTGCAGCAAAATATGAAGAGCGTTATCAGAAGTTCCGTAAGATTTATCCGGCATGCAGGGATCTGTTTCAGGAACTTGCAAAATAAAATCATATCATCGTATCTAACAAAAAATTAAAATGATTACATACAACAAGGAGGCAAAATCATGATTAATATTCCAGAAGTAAAAGTAGGTATCGTTGCAGTCAGCCGTGACTGTTTCCCGGAGTCTCTTTCCGTAAACCGCAGAAAGGCGCTGATCAAAGCATATACAGACAAGTATGATGCAAAGGATATTTATGAGTGTCCGGTCTGCATCGTAGAGAGTGAAATTCATATGGAGCAGGCGCTGGCAGATATTAAAGCAGCAGGATGCAATGCGCTGTGTGTATACCTTGGAAACTTCGGACCGGAAATTTCCGAGACCATGCTTGCAAAATATTTTGATGGACCAAAGATGTTTGTTGCAGCAGCAGAAGAGTCCCAGAACAATCTGGTTCAGGGACGTGGAGATGCATACTGCGGTATGTTAAATGCAAGTTACAACTTAAAACTTCGCAATGTCGGTGCTTACATTCCGGAATATCCGGTTGGAGATGCAGAGGATTGCGCAGATATGATTCACGACTTTTTACCGATTGCAAGAGCAGTAGAAGGACTTGCAAACTTAAAAATCATTTCCTTTGGACCAAGACCAATGAATTTCCTTGCATGCAATGCTCCAATCCAGCAGCTTTATAATCTGGGTGTGGAAATTGAGGAAAATTCAGAGCTGGATCTGTTTGAGGCATTCAACAACCACGCAGGAGATCAGCGTATTCCGGAGGTTGTTGCAGATATGAAAGCAGAACTCGGTGAGGGAAACAAAAAGCCGGAGATTTTAGAGAAACTTGCACAGTATGAACTGACACTGCTTGACTGGATTGAGGCGCACAAAGGTTCCCGTAAATATGTTGCAATTGCAGGAAAATGCTGGCCGGCATTCCAGACACAGTTTGGATTTGTTCCGTGCTATGTCAACAGCCGTCTGACCGGAAGAGGCATTCCGGTATCCTGCGAGGTAGATATTTACGGCGCACTGAGTGAGTTTATCGGTACCTGCGTGAGCGAGGATGCTGTCACACTGCTCGACATCAATAACTCCGTTCCGAAGGATATGTACAAAGAGTCGATCGAGGGCAAGTTTGACTATACACATAAAGATACATTTATGGGATTCCATTGTGGCAATACCTGTTCAAAGAAGCTGGCATCCTGTGAGATGAAAAACCAGATGATCATGGCAAGAAGCCTTCCTGTCGAAGTAACAAACGGTACCCTTGAGGGAGATATTGCACCGGGCGATATCACATTCTACCGCCTGCAGTCTACTTCCGACAATAAGCTGCGCGCGTATGTGGCACAGGGAGAAGTCCTTCCGGTTGCAACCCGTTCGTTCGGAAGCATTGGCGTATTTGCCATTCATGAGATGGGACGTTTCTACCGTCACGTTCTGATCGAGAAGAATTATCCGCATCACGGAGCGGTTGCATTCGGACATTACGGAAAGGCTCTGTTTGAGGTATTTAAGTATATTGGGGTTCCGATGGAGGACATCAATTACAACCAGCCGGCATCTCTGCCTTATCCGACGGAGAATCCGTTCGCATAAAGAAAAATAATATGGGAATAAGCACCAGCTTGGGCCTGTAGATGTCTGCAGGTTAAGCTGGTGCTTTTTAAATGGGAGTTTCATCCCAAAGATACCCAGTGAAACAGGAAAACTAAAATCATTTGGCAGGTAATTCATCCGGCAGCAATACAGAAAATGACAACAGTACAAAGTAAAATTTCAGATTTTCAAAAAAAGAAAAAGTATGGTATTATAAAACTGGCATCACGGATGCCGGTTCTATAATAAAAATCTGAGGTGATTGTACAATGAAACAGGAAAATTATATACGTGGCATGATAATGATCATTTTGTCGGCATTCTTTTTTGCGTGTATGAATGTGAGTGTGCGGCTGGCGGGAGATCTGCCGTCCGTACAGAAAAGTTTTTTTCGGAATCTGGTAGCTGCATTTTTTGCGGCAATTATTCTTATCAAAAATCATACAGCACCTAAGGTGGAAAAAACACAGTGGGGTTCACTGTTTTTACGCTGTGCATTTGGGACACTTGGAATTCTTTGTAATTTCTACGCGATTGATCACCTGCTGGTGGCAGATGCTTCTATTTTAAATAAATTATCTCCCTTTTTTGCAATTATTTTTTCCTTCCTGTTATTAAAAGAAAAGATAAAACCAGCTCAGGCAATGTGCGTTATACTGGCATTTGTCGGCTGTTTGTTTGTGGTAAAACCGGGGTTTGAAAATGCACATCTGATCCCTGCGCTTATTGGCGTATGCGGAGGACTGGGCGCAGGAATCGCATATACAATGGTGCGGAAGATGGGTACACACGGAGTAAAGGGACCGGTCATTGTGTTTTATTTTTCCTGCTTTTCCTGTATTATTGTGATACCGTGGATCGTATTTCATTATCAGCCGATGTCACTGCGGCAGTTGTTGACGCTGCTTCTTGCAGGACTTTTTGCAGCGGGAGGACAGTTTACGATCACCGCAGCATATACCTATGCACCCGCTGGAAAAATTTCTATTTTTGATTATTCACAGATTATTTTTGCAACATTACTTGGATTTCTTTTATTCGTGGAGATTCCGGATCGATACAGTCTGATAGGATATGGATTGATCATTCTGGCTTCACTGGGAAATTTTCTGTATAACTGGAAACACAAAGATTAAAGGAGTATTTATATGCCGATTATTTCATTCCGGTGTCATACAACCATACATCTGGCACCATTGGTAAATCAGGAAACGATTCATCAGGATATGGATAGGGGACAGCAGCTTATGTCAAGGATCAATCAGGGAATCCTTAGGGAGATAAAGCCAAAAAACCCACTGGTTGAATGGTATTACTGGAAGGACAAACACACAGTTTCGGATGTCACAGAGCATAGTTTGTTTAAGATGGCGCAGGGGATGCTGTCCCCCGTGGAAAATGATAATTACCGGTTGGAAGAGATTGAAGAATTAAATAATGCATGGGCAGTTTATGATAAAAAACTGAACACATTTTTTGCGTTTGACCCGGCAATTACGACATTGCAAAAAGATGAGAAGCGAAACCGTGTGCTGGTAGTCTGTGAAGACAAGGAACGTGGGCTGATTGATGTCATTGAAGCGGGAGCCCTGCTGCTTGAGTGTCTGCGTGCATTTACAGGGATAGAAGAACTTTGCTTTCTTCCGCTCAACCCGGACTACTATATATGGACAGGAACGGTGACAGGGATTGACGGATTGAAGATGCGCAGTAATGGATATGCCGGTACCTGGCTGCTTCTGCAAAGTGAAAGTCAGGTGAAGAAATTGCGGATGCTTGCAACAATTTACAGTATGGATTATCCGAATCTGGTAGATTCGGATGAACTGGCACGCAGACTGGCAAAGGAGGAAGCCGCAGGGCAGTGCATCCGAAGCAGGCATGGGATCGTGCTGTTTACGGAAGAGGGACTTGTGTATATGGATGGAACAAATCCGGACAATGACTGGGAACTGAAGTATCCAATTTATGAGAATGACTGTTATTATGAGATGTTGAGATTTGCTTACTGGAAACAGGTATCCGGGGAACTGGAAAATTACTGTGCATGGAAAGCCTGGCTGAACAGGAATTTTACTTGACATCTGAAAGAATCATTACTATACTTAAAACCAAAGGTGAAAAACGAAGACGAAGACAGTAACTGTGATAGGAAAGTCAAAGAGAGTTGGAACAGGTGAGAGCCAATACGAGTAATATGACAGTGAAAATCACTTCCGAGTTGCGGATCGAAATCCCAGGAGAGTAGAGTTCGACGTATTTCCAGCGTTATGGGAACGAAGTATGCAAATCCTTTTTGAATACGGGATTTAAGTACATGGTAATCAGGTGGTATAACGTGACCCCGCGTCCTAATTACTGGACGTGGGGATTTTTTATTTCAGAATCATAAATGCAGGAGGAAAATATGTACAACAAAGTAGATACCAATATGAACTTTGTCGATCGCGAAAAAGAAACGGAAAAATTCTGGCGCGAAAATGATATCTTCAAAAAATCCATGGAGAACCGTAAGGAAGGCGAGACTTACACATTTTATGACGGACCGCCTACGGCAAACGGAAAACCACATATCGGACATGTAGAGACACGTACCATCAAGGATATGATTCCGAGATTCCAGACCATGAAAGGAAAGTATGTTCCACGGAAAGCCGGATGGGATACCCACGGTCTTCCGGTAGAAATCGAAGTGGAGAAACTTCTTGGATTGGATGGAAAGGATCAGATCGAAGCATATGGTCTTGAGCCATTCATCAAAAAGTGTAAAGAATCCGTCTGGAAATACAAGGGTATGTGGGAAGATTTCTCAAATACGGTAGGTTTCTGGGCTGATATGGACAATCCATACGTTACCTATGATGACAATTTCATTGAATCCGAGTGGTGGGCATTAAAAGAGATCTGGAACAAAGGACTTCTCTACAAGGGATTCAAGATCGTGCCTTACTGCCCTCGGTGTGGGACTCCGCTTTCCGCACAGGAAGTTGCACAGGGATATAAATTAGTAAAAGAAAAATCTGCAGTTGTCCGTTTTAAGGTTGCCGGAGAGGATGCGTATTTTCTGGCATGGACCACAACTCCGTGGACACTGCCAAGTAACGTGGCACTTTGTGTAAACCCGAATGATACCTATATCAAGGTAAAAGCAGTAGATGGTTATACGTATTATCTGGCAGAGGCACTGGCAGACAAGGTGCTTTCTCCACTTCTTTCCAAAGAGGATAAAGAGGCAGGAAAGAAAGCCTACGAAGTGCTTGAAACCTACAAGGGACAGGATCTTGAACGCAAAGAATATGAGCCTCTTTATGCCTGTGCAAAGGAACTGGCAGATAAGCAGGGCAAGAAAGGCTTCTTTGTGACCTGCGATACTTATGTCACGATGTCCGATGGTACTGGAATCGTTCATATCGCACCTGCATTTGGTGAGGATGATGCCAATGTCGGAAGAAACTACGACCTTCCGTTTGTACAGTTCGTAAATGGAAAAGGAGAACTGACTGAGGAGACACCGTTTGCCGGTATGTGGGTAAAGGATGCCGATCCGGAAGTATTAAAGGATTTAAGTGCCAGAAAGCAGCTGTTTGATGCTCCGAAGTTTGAACATGAGTATCCACATTGCTGGAGATGTGACAAGCCTCTGATTTATTATGCAAGAGAGTCCTGGTACATCAAAGAGACTGCAGTAAAGGATGATCTGATCCGCAATAACAACACTGTTAACTGGATTCCGGAATCCATCGGTTCCGGACGTTTCGGAAACTGGCTGGAAAACATTCAGGACTGGGCAATTTCCCGTAACCGTTACTGGGGTACTCCACTTAACATCTGGGAGTGTGCGTGCGGACACAGAGAATGTATCGGAAGCCGCGCTGAATTAGCAGAAAAAGCCGGTGATCCAAAGGCAGCAGAGGTAGAACTTCACAGACCATATATTGATGCGGTGACGATCAAGTGTCCGGAGTGTGGCAAGGATATGCACCGTGTACCGGAAGTATTGGATTGCTGGTTTGATTCCGGAGCTATGCCGTTTGCACAGCATCACTATCCATTTGAAAATAAAGAAGTATTTGAGCAGCAGTTCCCGGCCAAATTTATCTCAGAGGCAGTTGATCAGACCAGAGGATGGTTCCATTCTCTTATGGCAGAATCGACACTGCTTTTCAACAAAGCACCTTATGAGAACGTCATCGTGCTCGGACATGTACAGGATGAAAACGGACAGAAGATGTCCAAGTCCAAGGGAAATGCCGTAGATCCGTTTGATGCCCTGCAGACATACGGCGCAGACGCTATCCGCTGGTATTTCTATACGGCATCCGCACCATGGATTCCAAAGAGATTCTCCGGCAAGCTTGTGCTTGAGGGCCAGCGTAAGTTTATGGGAACGCTCTGGAATACCTATGCGTTCTTCGTACTTTATGCAAATATTGACCAGTTTGACGCTACAAAATACAAGCTGGAGTATGACAAATTATCGGTTATGGATAAGTGGCTGCTTTCTAAGCTCAATTCTGCAGTAGCTGGTGTGGATGAAAGTCTTTCTAATTATAAGATTCCGGAAGCTGCAAAATATCTGCAGGAGTTTGTCGATGATATGAGTAACTGGTATGTCCGCCGCTCCCGTGAGCGTTTCTGGGCAAAAGGCATGGAGCAGGATAAGATCAATGCTTATATGACATTGTATACCGCACTTGTTACAATCAGCAAAGCGGCAGCACCGATGATTCCATTTATGACAGAGGATATTTACCGTAATCTGGTATGTTCCATTGATCCGTCTGCACCGGAAAGTATTCACCTGTGTGACTTCCCGACGGTGGATGAGAAGATGATCGACAAGGATCTGGAAACTGCAATGGATGAGGTATTAAAGATCGTTGTTATGGGACGTGCGTGCCGGAACAGTGCCAATATCAAAAACCGTCAGCCGATTGGTCAGATGTATGTCAAGGCACCGGAAGCACTGGGTGATTTTTATAAGGATATCATTGCGGATGAGCTGAATGTGAAGAATGTGACGTTTACGGATGATGTTTCTTCTTATACCGATTATCAGTTTAAACCACAGCTTCGTACCGTGGGTCCGAAATATGGAAAATATTTAAAACAGATTCAGGCTGTCCTGTCAGAACTTGACGGAAATGCTGCAATGAAAGAATTAAAAGAGAACGGATGTCTGAAACTTGACAGTGTAAGTTCCGAGGTTGTATTATTGGAAGAGGATCTGCTGATTACGATGACACAGGCAGAAGGCTTTGTGACCGAGGGGGACAACAATGTGACAGTTGTTATGGATACAAGACTGACTCCGGAACTGATTGAAGAAGGTTTTGTGCGTGAGCTGATCAGTAAGATTCAGACGATGCGTAAAGAAGCAGGTTTTGAAGTTATGGATCATATTGCTGTTTCTTATACAGCAGATGAGAAGGTAACTGGTATTTTCAATAAATATGGAGAAAAGATCCAGACAGAGGTACTTGCAAATGCTATCACTGCAGGCACACTTGCCGGATATCAGAAAGAATGGAGCATTAACGGTGAGAAGGTTACGCTGGCAGTGGAAAAACAATAGTGTCACGCAAACCAGACACAGAGGAGGACTTTTGATGCGAGACAAAGTGTTTAGTAAAAAGGAGTTTATTGATTCCGTGACAGAAAATGTCAAGACGATGTATCGTAAGACATTGAAAGAAGCGACACAGCAGGAGATTTATCAGGCTGTTTCACTGGCTGTCAAGGATGTTGTCATGGATGAATGGATGGCAACACAGCAGGTCATTGAAAAAGATGACCCTAAGATATTGTATTATATGTCCATGGAGTTTCTGATGGGCAGGGCACTGGGAAATAATCTGATTAATCTGGGGGCTTATGGGGAAGTAAAAGAAGCACTTGAAGAGATTGGACTGGATTTGAGTGTCATTGAAGACCAGGAGCCGGATCCGGCTCTTGGAAATGGCGGACTTGGCCGGCTGGCAGCATGTTTTATGGATTCTCTTGCTACTCTGGGCTATGCCGCATATGGATGTGGAATCCGTTACCGCTACGGTATGTTCAAGCAGCAGATTATTGATGGATTTCAGGTCGAAGTACCGGATAACTGGTTAAAGGACGGATATCCGTTTGAACTTCGCAGACCGGAATACTGCTACGAGATCAAGTTTGGTGGTCATGTGGAAGAAACCGCAGGGGAGGACGGAAATCTGCACTTTGAGCAGGTAGGGTATCAGTCTGTTCTTGCAATTCCTTATGATATGCCGATCGTTGGCTACGGTAACCATGTGGTAGATTCCCTGATGATCTGGGATGCACAGCCGAAGGAAGAGTTTTCACTGGATTCCTTTGACCGTGGAGATTACGATCAGGCAGTGGAGCAGGAAAATCTTGCCCGCAACCTGGTAGAGGTGCTGTATCCGAACGATAATCACGTAAAAGGAAAGGAACTGCGCTTAAAACAGCAGTATTTCTTTGTTTCCGCAAGTATCCAGCGTGCGCTGGAGCGTTTTAAGAAACATCACAATGATCTGCATGATCTGCCAAAGAAGGTAACGTTCCAGATGAATGATACCCATCCGACGGTTGCTGTTGCAGAACTGATGCGAATCCTTCTGGATGAGGAAGGCATGTCATGGGATGAGGCATGGGAGATCACAACACACTGTGTAGCTTATACCAACCATACCATCATGGCAGAGGCACTTGAAAAGTGGCCGATCGACATCTTCCAGAGACTGCTTCCGCGAGTATATCAGATCGTGGATGAGATCAACCGCCGTTTTGTAGAAGAGATCCGTGCAAAATATCCGGATAATGAGGAGAAAGTGCGCAAGATGGCAATTCTCTACGACGGACAGGTGAAGATGGCAAATCTTGCAATTGTTGCCGGATATTCTGTCAACGGTGTGGCAAGACTGCATACAGAGATTCTTGAGAAGCAGGAACTTCGTGATTTCTATGAACTGTTTCCGGAGAAATTTAACAATAAAACCAACGGTATCACACAGAGACGTTTCCTTGCACATGGAAATCCACTGCTTGCAGACTGGGTAACAAAGCATGTCGGAAAAGACTGGATCACAAGTCTTGCGAAGGTCGAGGATCTGACAAAATATGCAACCGATCCGAAAGCACAGCAGGAATTTCTGGAGATCAAAAAGCAGAATAAGATCCGTCTGGCAAAATATATCAAGGAGCACAATGGTATCGAAGTCGATCCGGATTCTATCTTTGATGTACAGGTTAAGAGACTGCATGAGTATAAGAGACAGCTTATGAATATCCTGCATGTGATGTATCTGTACAACCAGATCAAGGCAAATCCGGGCATGGATTTCTATCCGAGAACCTTTATCTTCGGAGCAAAGGCTGCAGCCGGATATCGTACGGCAAAGAAGACCATCAAGCTGATTAACACTGTTGCGGATGTAATCAATAATGATCCATCCATCAACGGAAAGATCAAGGTTGTGTTCATTGAGGACTACCGTGTATCCATTGCAGAGTGGATTTTTGCGGCAGCAGATGTCAGCGAACAGATTTCCACAGCAAGTAAAGAGGCATCCGGAACCGGAAACATGAAGTTTATGTTAAATGGTGCGATTACACTTGGAACCATGGACGGAGCGAATGTTGAGATGTACGAGGAAGTCGGTGCAGACAATATCTTTATCTTTGGTATGAGCGCAGATGAGGTTATCGCACATGAGCAGCATCATGATTACAACCCATATGATATCTACAACAACGATGAGGATATCAGGAAAGTTGTCAACCAGCTGGTAGACGGAACATACTCCCACAATGACCGTGAACTGTTCCGTGAACTGTACAACTCACTGTTAAACCCACAGCAGGGACAGGTGGCAGACCGCTACTTTATCCTTGCAGATTTCCGTGCATATGCAAATGCACAGAAGAAGATCGGTGCTTATTACACCAACAAGAGCGCGTGGGCAAAGTCTGCAATTTTAAATATTGCGCACAGTGGTAAATTCTCTTCTGACAGAACCATTCAGGAATATGTGAATGATATCTGGAAACTTGATAAGATTGAAGTGAATACGGAAGGCTGCTAATCGCTTGGATTGCAGTGGCAGAAAAGGCGGGAAACCCGATGGGGATCCCGCCTTTTTCGCGTAGAAATACTGGTCAAAAATTTCCTTTGTGGTAACATTTTCAGGATCAGTTTGACGTAGATAAAAGAAATGGTAAAATAAAAATGGAGGAGAATATCGATGAAAATTGCAATATGTGATGATGAAAAACATTACTGCAAACAGATACAGGAATGTGTGGAAATATATTTGGACAAGCATCATATATACGGGAAAACAGAAATTTTTATGGATGGAAATGCCTTGTTAGAAAGAGGTATGCTGGCGGAATTTGATGCTTTGTTTCTAGATGTGGAATTTGGTGGAAAAGCGCAGGGAATGAAAATTGCAAGAGAGGTGCATCAGAGAAATGCAATGCTTCCGATTGTATTTGTGTCGGCATTTATTAAATATTCCGTAGAAGGATATCGCGTAAATGCGCTACGTTATCTTTTGAAAAATGCAAAAGATTTGCAGAAAGAAATAGAAGAAAGCATGGATACCGTTCTTTCCGTGTATACGCAGAGACAAAAGAAAAAAACATTTCGTTTTCGGGGGGAGACCGTAACGCTTTTACTGGATCAGATTATGTATATTGAAAGCAAAGCTCATCAGCTGTTTTTTTATTTGTGCGATGATACCTGTCGATGTATGGGAAAACGGACACTTGATGAAATGCAGAGAGAACTGACGGAGGATGAAGGAAGATTTTTGCGTATCCATAAAAGTTTTTTGGTGAATATGAACGACATCAGCACGCTCAAACGTTATCAGGTTCAGTTATTTTCGGGAAAACAGCTGCCGATTCCGCGAGAGCGTTATGCGGTGGTGGAAATGCAGTATGAGGAGTGGAAAAACAGAAATGATTGATTTTGTGGAAAATCTGTTTTTTATTTTAATTGAGACGATATGTTGCTGTCTGTATTTTCAAACGTTTTCAAAATTTCGGTTTACAAAGAAAATACAAATCTTGCAATTTATTGGGCTGACAGGGTGTATGACGGCGGTAATCTATCTTTTTGCAACAATTCCTTTTTGGAAAATGCCAACAGTCTGGTTTTTATTTGCGGTATCGATGTATGGAATGTTTCAAATGAAATTTTTCGAAGCATTGGGAATGGGAGCCTTGTACTATGCCCTTCTTCTGGTTGTGGATGTATTGGCATATGCCTGTAATGACATTTTGCAATTTCGTATGGGAGGGGAAACAAAAGTGTATGGGTGGAAAGCATGGCTGATTGCATTGCTTGGGAAAATGTTCTTATTTATAATTATTCTTTTTGTAAGACGAATATTCGGAAAATCGGCAGTAGAAACACTCTCGAAGAGAGAATGGATAAAGTTTCTGGTATTTCCGATATTCACCATTTTTATGATCACATGGATGCTGGTGGTCGTTCAGAGTTCACAGGCGGGACCTGGAAAAATCCCTATAGTGTTGGCATTTTCACTGGTAGGACTCAATGTTTTTATTTATGGATTGCTCTATGATATCCTTCAGAAAGAAGTCAGGACAAGAGAATATATGGTGTCCATGGCGAAAGCAGAGGGAAAAATACAATTATATCAAAAGCAGACGGCTTTTATACATGATTACCAGAATCAGATGCAGTGTGTCAGAACATTGCTGATGAAAAAAAATTACAAGGAGGCAGAGCAGTATTTGGAGCAGATGTGTAATGTGGGTGCGGATGTATGGAATGTTATTGATACGAATCATATGATCGTAAATGCGGTTCTCAACGCAAAATATCAGGAAGCACAGGAAAGTGGAATTGGAGTTACGATAAAGATTAATGATTTATCTGGCTGGAGGATGGCTTACAATGATGTGACGATATTGCTTGCAAATTTGCTTGATAATGCAATTGAAGCCTGCAAATTATGTGAAGACAAAAAGCATATCTGGTTTAAATGTGTTCAGGAACCGGGGAAAATTATTTTATCCGTAAAAAATACATATTGCGAAATGAATAGGAAAAAGAAAGAGGGACTACACGGAATAGGATTAAAAAATGTAGAACATGTGATCACATCTTATGGTGGAACTTACAGTATAAAAAAAATACAGGGAAAATTTATTGTGACTATTTTATTCTGGATGGAAGAATAGAGATTCAAGTAGCTGAAAAGAGAACTTTTACAGATATTATGTAAGGGTTCTCTTTTTTTGTTGTGATAAATGGTCGAATTTTGTACCAGTAATGCTGTTTTTTGTTCATAGGCTTGCTTGGAGAAAATTATTCTTATAATGTAAAAATGGAGGTAGAATATAAAGTTTAAATAATGGTTTAGAAAGGAAACAACGGAGGCGGGGGCAGCTATTTTAAATTTTGTAAAAGATACAGATGATGAGGCATATCATTCCCAGGTAGAAACTTGGCAAAGAAGTTTTGGATATAATGTGTTTTATGATGAAGTATTCCGGATGGGAACAAAGATGAATGAAAAAGATTTTCCATTCAAAGTAGGAAATGAAGAGTATGCGCTTTGGATGTGGAAAGGGAATTACTGGAATTTGCATAGTGGAGCAGAAATAGGGTTGTACAAATATGATAGAACCCATGCTGGAACAAAACATTATGATGCCATTGATTTTGAAGTACCAATGCGTTTGAGTTTGTATCGATATTCTAACAATGGGAAACAGATCGATACGATATTTAACTGGTATCCATATGGTGGTCAATGGTGGATTACAGGATTTAGTGGAGATAATTCTCAATTCAGAAATACAAATTGTAATAACATGGCAGCTATTGGGTATGTTGATTTATCAAAACATATAGATATATATAAAGGGATTAGGAATGCTGGCAGAAATTATAAAGGGGATAGAAAGACCGCGAATAATAAGTATTTGATTTTTGATGATAAAAATTATTTGATTTGGATATATTGGTACGAAGGAATTAAATAAATAATGCCCAAAAAACATTTATAATAATACTGGTAATGGAACTAAGAGTATGTACTGCTCTGGATAATGGAAGGATGGTAGGAAAATGATGAAAAAAAAAATGATCGTAAATGACATTTTATGTTTATTCAGTTGTTTTTTTTTGATGGGATGTAATGCAATTAAAGAAGATAATACAAAGGTATACGTTGATTCTTATAGCCAAACAGCTCTGCAACAGGCTGACATCATTATGGATGGCATTCAGTCAGAAAATTGCGAAGAAATAGCAGATATTTTTTGCACTTATATCAAAAAAAATCATCCGGAGCTGCAAACAGATATAAAAGCATGGATGAAATATATTGATGGCAATATTATATCTTATGATCCGCCAACAACAGAAAGAGGATCGTTAAATACCGGGGAATCAGGAGTGGAAATGTTGGTTATGGAAGCTGATATTGATAATGTGAAGACGGATACCGGAAAAACTTACTGCATAGGTATGGGGTCATATTCTGTATTTAAAAATCATTCAGATTGCGTAGGAGTGACAGATTTATTAATTCGTGATTTGGATGCAGAAAAAGAAAACAAAGAGGATTCGCAAGTTAGAGTGGAATATGATGATATATGGACGATAGAATATGGAAAATGAAATAAAGCGGTTAGAAAAAAATAGAAGTGTCACGATAGTAGTAATGCTGGTAATCATGCTGGCAATCGTATTGAGTGCATGCACAGTTTCGGCAGGTGGGGAACCGCATGTAAAATCCAAAAGTGAAAAAGCAATTGAGCAGGCAAAAACAATACTACAGGGGATAAAATCCGGTGATGCAGAGAAAATAGCAGATCAGTTTAGTCCGATTGCGAAAGAAAAACATCCGGAATTAGAAAATGATATCAAAAAATGGATGGGTTTTTTAGACGGAGAAATTATATCCTATGGTGAACCTGTTCGTGATTTTGGGGATGCAACATGGGATGAAGATGGATATATTATATGGGGAGGAAGTATAGAAATTGATAATGTAAAAACCGATACAGGGAAAACATATGAGATTGTTTATGGGGTGTATGCTACAGTAAGGGATCATCCAGAATATGAAGGGGTGACAGATTTACTTGTAATTGATACCAAAAAACAAGAAAAGGCAAATATGGAAGATAAAGACATAGATCTTTCTGATGCGCAGAAAAGCGTGGGCTATGATGATGTTTATTGGGAGTGGTAGACAAAGGAACAGTAGGAGAAAAAGTTATGGCGTTTGTGACAATGATTTTTGCATACATGGTAATAGCTGGAGTAATTGCAATGGTGATTGCCGGGACAATCAGCACGATAGGTCTTATTGTCTTGATTATATCGTTGATTCGACGGCACAGGGCTAAAGTCCGGGGAGAAACGCCAAAAAAATTTGGTTTGATTACAGGGTGGATTTTGTTTTTGCTGCCAATATTTGTAGTTATTAGTTTTATAGTCTATTGGTTTGTTTGAATATTGAGTTGGTGGATGTGGAGATAATGTTAGATCAAATAATTAAAAATTGTCTGGATCAAATGCAGGAATTTGTGAATGGGGTGATTTTTCTTATTTCATTTTTGGCTTTACGAAGAAGAACTGGTGGTTTTCATATGAAGACGTTTAAAGCATGCTACGTGGCAACCATCGGGACATTTATAGGTGTTTTGCTTGTGAAAAATATTATGTATACAAAATGATAGTACATCATCAAAAATTCCCTTTGTATTTAAAATGATTTTCTGTGTAGCATCGTTAAGCAACAGATTTGTATCTTCCACACAGCGGTTTTCGACAGTATAGACATGTCTGCCGATATGGAACGGATCAAAGGTGCAGACAAAGATTACAAAACTCTGTTTTAACTGTGTGTTCAATGTTGTAAACTGTATTGGAATCATCTTCAACGTACACATCTAACCGGATGCTCTTCGCATCAAGGGACAGATTGATCGTTTTCTGGTCTTGTGGGTACTCAATGCGCGAAATCTTAATATTCAGTATGGTTTCCCAAAACGGCTTGCAGTACTTTGGATTGCGCATGATAATGCCAAACATAAAATCATCACTAATGGTAAGATCTTCGAACTTTTTGCTCATATGCATCTTCTTCTCCTTTGTAGTGGTGGAGAGGAAAACGTGTCATATAGAGGCTGATCTTCTATCAGAATTGTAACATGGAAGTATTCAGCTTTCAATATCTGAAAATAAAAAACAATAATAAAATAACAACAGAATCTTTGTTCTGCACGAAATTTCTCTCCAATATCTAATTAGTACACATGGAAAAATGGATGAAATATCCAATGAAATGCAGTCAAATATAAAAAGACTGCACATTCGATATATGTAAAGAAAATATAGCATGTGGAAGGCATATATACAATAGGAAAATAGAACTAAAAACAGCTAGCGGATGATAAATATCCGCTAGCTGCCTTCTTTCAGGAAAGAAATGTATGTAGTTCTTTCAGGCGTGCATCAAAGTCGGAAATCCCCAGATCATACAACTCCTGTTCTAACTTTTCATCGCGCGCGTAAGTACTCATTTTTAACTCTTTCGAAGGTGCAAAGACGAGGGCTTCCCCGGTGGTTTCGTGTTTTTTAACATCGGCAATATTCTGGCGGTACATCAGATGCCGGTTGTCAAGTGCTGCGATTGTCTGCGGATATTTGTGCAGGGCATGCCGGTAAATATGCCGGAAACCTTCCGGTTGTTTGATAAAGCTGCGCGGTTTGCTTAAAATCACAACGACGCGGTCGCAGCCTTTGGCAAATGCGCGTTCAATAGGGATGGAGTCGGACAGTCCGCCATCAAAATAGGTTCTGTCGTGAAAGGAAATCGGACGGCACATCACAGGCAGGGCACAGCTTGCCATAATGGCACGGTAGTCATCCTGTTTCATATCAGCTTTGGTAAAAAAAACAGGCTTTCCAGTTGCAGCATCCGTTGCCACAAGTTCAAACTCGGCGGGATTTGCCATGATGGCAGGATAGTCAATCGGATCAGCACCGTCGGAGTTGGTCAGTGTTGCATAAATATACTGCAGACCGAAAAACTGTCCGGTGCGCAGCAGATTTTTGACACCCATATAACCCGGTTCGTTAAGATGATCTACATAAAATCGAAGGTTTCGTCCGCGCTGTCCGGCGAGATAACTTGCTGTGTTTGCAGATCCGGCCGATACGCCGATGCAGTAATCGAATGTAATGTGTTCATCTAAAAAGCGGTCAAGAATGCCTGCGCTGTAGGCACATTTCATGCCGCCGCCTTCTACTACAAGTCCTGTCTTCATGTCTAAGATACTCCTTTTTCCAAGAATTAGCATTATTGTAGCACTTTTTCCCATTCTGTCAAATTTTTAACAATGAGGGGTTCAGAAATAGCAACAGAAAAAGAGAAATCTTGTCAGAACAGTTAAAAACCGATATAATGATTACATATGTGGGATACCACAATGAACGAAAAAGCGAGGAAAAATCATGGCATTTGCACATCTGCACACCCATACGGAATATTCATTACTCGATGGTTCCAACAAAATAAAAGAATATGTAAGCCGTGTGAAAGAACTGGGGATGAACAGTGCCGCGATCACCGATCATGGCAATATGTATGGTGTGGTGGAATTTTATAAAACCGCAAAGGCAGCAGATATTAATCCGGTGATTGGTTGTGAGATCTATGTGGCGCCGAATTCCCGGTTTGACCGCGAGACCAGCCATGGCGAGGACCGGTATTACCATCTGATCCTGCTTGCGGAAAACAATACCGGTTATGCGAACCTTATGAAGATCGTCTCCATCGGGTTTACGGAAGGGTATTATTACCGGCCGCGTGTGGATTTTGAGACGCTGCAGAAATACCATGAGGGACTGATCTGCCTGTCGGCGTGTCTGGCGGGAGAAGTGCCGCGCTATATTGTGCGTGGATTTTATGAAGAGGCAAAAGGCATTGCAAAAAAATACCAGGACTGTTTCGGAAAAGACAACTATTTCCTGGAATTACAGGATCATGGCATCCCAGATCAGAAGACGGTCAACCAGGGGCTTCTTCGGATCAGTCAGGAACTGGACATTCCCCTTGTCTGCACGAACGATATCCACTATACCTATGAAACGGATGTGGAGGCACACGATGTCCTTCTCTGTATCCAGACCGGTAAAAAGATTACGGATGAAGACCGTATGCGCTACGAGGGCGGACAGTTTTTCGTAAAAAGCGAGGAGCAGATGCGGAGTCTGTTTCCGTATGCAAAAGAAGCCGCAGACAACACGCAGAAAATCGCAGACCGCTGCCATGTCACACTCGAATTTGGCAATTACCAGATTCCAAAATATGCACCGCCGGAAGGCTATGACAGTGCGTGGACATTTCTGGATGCGCTGTGTGAGAAGGGATTTAAGGAAAAATATACGGACAATCCGGCGTACGATGAGACGCAGTGTGCAAAAATCCATGACGATATGGAATACGAGCTTGGCATTATCCAGAAGATGGGATTTGTCGAGTATATCTTAATCGTGTGGGATTACATCAACTGGGCGAAAACACATGACTGCTGGGTCGGACCGGGGCGTGGTTCCGGCGCGGGCAGCCGCGTGTGCTATTGTACCGGCATCACAAACATTGATCCGGTCAAATATAACCTCCTTTTTGAGCGTTTTTTAAATCCGGAGCGTGTGTCCATGCCGGATATTGATGTGGATTTTGAGTATGCGGAGCGTTCCCGCGTGATTGAGTACGTCACAGAAAAATATGGAAAGGATTCTGTGACACAGATTACGACCTTTGGTACGATGGCAGCCCGCGGTGTCATCAAGGCAGTTGGAAAAGCACTCGATTTTCCGTATGCGGAGATGGACCGTGTGGCAAAAATGGTGCCGATGGAACTGAATATTACGATTGACCGTGCCCTGCAGGTCAACCCGGAATTCCGCAGCCTCTATGACGGGGATGCACGTATGCACGAACTGATTGACATGGCAAAGCGTCTCGAAGGGCTGCCGAACCACACATCCGTACATGCGGCAGGGGTTGTGATCTATCCGGGAGAGGCGAGCAATTATGTGCCGCTGGGGCGTGCCAGTGACGGAACACCGACGGCAGAGTACAATATGGTACAGCTTGAGGAACTTGGTCTTTTAAAGATGGATTTCTTAGGACTCCGCACGCTTACCGTATTAAAAGATGCCGTCAAAAATGTAAAGGCATCCCAAGGCATCGACATTGACATCGATCATATCGATTTGAATGATAAAAAGGTGCTTGATTTTATCGGAACCGGGCGCACCGAGGGTGTGTTCCAGCTGGAATCTGCGGGCATGCAGAACTTCATGAAAGAGTTAAAACCACAGAATTTCGAGGATATTGTTGCCGGAATTTCCCTGTACCGTCCGGGACCTATGGATTTTATTCCAAACTACATCAGGGGAAAGAATAATGCAGACACCGTTACTTACGTGACGCCGGAATTGCAGCCGATCCTTGAGCCAACGTATGGATGTATCGTTTATCAGGAGCAGGTGATGCAGATCGTACAGCAGCTTGCGGGGTATACGATGGGACAGGCGGACAACATCCGCCGCGCCATGAGCAAAAAAAAGCAGTATGTCATCGATGCGGAGCGGCAGAGTTTCGTCTACGGAGATTCAGAGCGCGGCATCAGGGGCTGCGTGGCAAACGGCATTGATGAGAAAGCGGCAAACAGTATTTACGATTCCATGGTGGATTTTGCAAAGTATGCGTTTAACAAATCCCATGCGGCAGCCTATGCGGTCATCAGTGTGCAGACCGCGTGGCTGAAGTTTTACTATCCGGTGGAATTTATGGCAGCACTTATGACGTCCGTGATTGACAATTCGGCAAAAGCCGCGGAGTATCTGCTGCATTGTAAGGAACTCGGTATTTCCGTGCTCCCGCCGGATATCAATGTGGGACAGGGAGAATTCACGGCAGAGGGAAATGCCGTGCGCTATGGTCTGTATGCCATTAAATCCCTGGGACGTCCGGTGATTGACAGCATCATCGGGGAACGCAAAAAAGGTGGTTCATACCGCACCCTGCAGGATTTTATTGAACGTACGGTGCAGCGGGACATCAACAAACGTGCGATCGAGAATCTGATCAAGGCAGGTGCCTGTGATGGGCTTGACGGTAACCGGCATCAGATGTCCATTGTCTATACGTCCATGGTAGATGATGTCGTGCGACGGAAAAAGACCGGGCTGGAAGGACAGATGAGCCTGTTTGATTTTGTCGGGGAGGAAGATAAAAAGGACTACGAAGTCCATTATCCGAATGTGGAGGAGTTCCCGAAGGAAGTGCTGCTGGGCTTTGAAAAAGAAGTGCTTGGGATTTATTTAAGCGGGCATCCGCTGGAAGATTACCTTGGTAAAATGAAGAAAAATGTCACGGCAAATGCAGCGGATTTTGTCAGGGAAGAGGAAAGCGGCGCGATTCGTGTGACAGATAATATGCATGTGGTTGTGGGTGGCATGATTGCAGCAAAAACAGTTAAATATACAAGGAATAATCAGGCAATGGCATTTTTGACAGTGGAGGATCTGACCGGTTCTGTGGAAATTATTGTATTCCCAAAAGATTATGAGAGATACAACCGCTTTTTGAATGATGAGGAGAAGATTTTTGTAGTCGGACACGCAACGGTGGAGGAGGAACAGGACGGAAAAGTGATCTGCGAGCGGATCGTTCCGTTTGACGATACCAGAAAGGAACTCTGGCTGCAGTTTCCGACAAAGAGTGATTTTTCGGAGAAAGAACAGCAGGTGTATGATATTCTCCGGGATTCGGACGGAAATGATGAAGTGGTAATTTATATATCGGATGTCAAGGCATTTAAAAGATTGCCAAGAAATCGTGCGGTTGGTACAAATTCTGTGCTCTTGGCACGTTTGACGGAATTTCTGGGCGAAAAAAATGTAAAAGTTGTGGAAAAAGGCATTGAAAATCGCGCGTAATAAGTATAGAATAAAACAGATTAAAGAATTTCATTTTAATTTTAATAAATGGAGGATTTCACAATGGCGAAAGAGATTAACACAATTGGTGTACTGACCAGTGGAGGAGATGCCCCGGGAATGAACGCTGCAATCCGTGCAGTTGTCCGTCAGGCTTTATCCAAAGGAAAGAAAGTGAAAGGAATCAAGCGTGGATACGCTGGATTATTAAACGAAGAAATTATTGATATGAACGGACAGAGCGTTTCAGATACAATTTCCCGTGGTGGTACTATTTTACAGACTGCCCGTTGTATGGAGTTTACCACACCGGAAGGACAGCAGAAAGGTGCGGAGATCTGTAAGAAGCATGGAATCGATGCAATCGTAGTTATCGGTGGAGATGGTTCTTTCAAGGGTGCACAGAAGCTTGCTGCACTGGGAATCAATACCATTGGTCTTCCGGGAACCATTGATCTGGATATTGCATGTACTGATTATACCATTGGTTTTGACACCGCTGTTAATACTGCCATGGAAGCGATTGATAAGGTCCGTGATACTTCTACTTCCCATGAGAGATGTTCAATTATTGAGGTTATGGGTCGTGGAGCTGGACATATCGCATTATGGTGCGGTCTTGCAAACGGTGCTGAGGAGATTCTTCTTCCAGAAAAATATGATTACGATGAGCAGCGTCTGATTGATCAGGTAGTCAACGCAAGAAAGAACGGAAAGCAGCACTATATTATTGTAAATGCTGAGGGTATCGGTCATTCACAGAGCATGGCAAAGCGTATCGAGGAAGCGACAGGTGTTGAGACACGCGCAACGATTCTCGGACATATGCAGCGTGGTGGAAGCCCGACATGTAAGGATCGTGTCTATGCAACCACAATGGGTGCAATGGCAGTTGACCTTCTCTGCGAAGGAAAGAGCAACCGTGTCATTGGACATAAAGGTGGCAAGTTTGTAGATTTCGACATTGATGAAGCTCTGGCTATGAAGAAAGATGTCGATGAGTACATGTACGAAATCTCAAAGACACTGGTATAGTTATTTCTTTTATTGGAGAACATAGTGCGGCAGGGAATTCTCTCTGCCGCATTTTTAGGTTTGAAATCAATGGGATTTTCAAGGAGACGGGCAATGGACAACACCAAGGAAATGCTCACACTGGCAGTAGAAATCGGGGACGCGATGCTGCGGTGCGGAGCAGAAATTTACCGGGTGGAAGATTCTGTGATACGCATATTGGAAGCTTTTGGCCTGGATGATTTTGATGCTTATGTTTTATCCAACGGAATTTTTGCAAGTGCAAATGAGAGCAGGGAGGATGCCTGCAGTGTGGTAAGGTATGTTCCTCTTTCGGCAACCCATCTGGGGAAACTCGCTGCTTTAAATCAGCTGACCCGTGATATCTGTAATCATAAATGTTCGATTTCGGAGGCATCGGAGCGGCTTGAACAGTGCAAAAAAATTCCGGTTTATGCGAATGCGGTACAGTTATTGGCATGTGGAATCGGTTGTGCAGCGTTTACCTTCATGTTTGGAGGGCATTTGCCGGAAGCACTGTATGCATTTTTTGTAGGGCTGATAGAGCAGCTGGCATTGTTTGTGTGCCGGAAGCGTAAAGTTTCCAGATTTTTAACGAATGTATATGTCAGTCTGCTGATCTCTTTGCTTAGTCTGCCAGCGGCCGCGGGTGTGATACCTGTTTTGCATGACAAAGTGGTGATCGGGGCAATTATGCCGTTAGTACCTGGAATTGCACTGACAACATCCATTCGTGATTTTTATAATGGCGATTATTTGTCCGGAACGATCCATCTGATTGATGCACTTCTTACGGCACTTTGCATTGCAGTGGGCATTGCACTGCCGATTCTGTTGTTGCGATATGGAGGAAATTTACCGGTATGAGTTATGTGCTTCAGTTTTTTATTGCAGCGATTGCCACGGTTACATTTGCCATTTTGTTTGCGGCACCGAAAAAGGAACTGGTTTTCTGTGGCGTATCAGGCGGGCTTGCCTGGCTGGTTTATTTTATTTTGTACAGGCAGTCGGGGAATGTTGTTTTGGGCAGTCTGGTGGCAACCTTTGTTTTGACAATTTTAAGTCGTATTCTGGCAGTAGCAAGATGCAATCCTGCCACGATTTATCTGGTATCCGGGATTTTTCCACTGGTTCCGGGAGCCGGTATCTATTATACGGCATATTATCTGATATCCGGAATGCCGGCAAAATGCTCGGCAAAAGGGCTGGAAACTTTTGAGATTGCCCTGGCCATTGTATTTGGGATTATTTTTGGCTTCTCGATTCCGGAAACACTGTTTCATAAAAGGAAACAGTAAGTAATGGGAAAGGATTGTACGGATGATATGATTACAAGCAGTGCAAATCAGCAGATGAAACATCTGTCACAGCTGATGAAAAGGGCGAAAGAACGAAAAAAAGAACAGGTCTTTGTTGTGGAAGGAATAAAGATGTTTCAGGAAGCACCGGCGGATACGGTGGTGTCTGTCTACGTGTCGGAAAGTTTTCTGGAAAAACCGGAACATGAAAAATGTCTGCAGGGATACCGGTATGAGGTCGTGAGTGATGCGGTATTCCGGGAAATTTCGGATACACAGACTCCGCAGGGAATCCTTGCGATTGTCCGCATGCCGAAGTATGATCTGCCCGATCTTTTGCAGGGGGATCACACGCATCTTTTAATTCTTGAGAGCGTGCAGGATCCGGGAAATCTTGGAACGATGGTGCGCACCGGAGAGGGTGCCGGCATCACGGGAATTATAATGAATAAAACGACGGTGGATCTGTTTAACCCGAAAACCATACGCTCGACGATGGGAAGTATCTACCGTATTCCGTACCTGATCACGGAGCATCTGCCGGATCTGCTTGATGAGCTGCATAAGGAGAATATCCGATTGTATGCGGCACATTTAAAAGGAGATACATATTATGATGCCTTTGATTTTACCGGGGCATGTGGCTTCCTGATTGGAAATGAGGGGAATGGTCTGTCTGATGAAATTGCAGAGTGTGCGGATTGCTATCTGAAGATTCCCATGGAGGGAAAGGTGGAGTCGCTGAATGCAGCCGTTTCCGCAGCACTTTTGATGTATGAATGTAAGAGACAGCGGGGAGAGCACAATGAAAATATGGTTTAAAATCTGGGAAAACACACACTTATTAAAATCGGAAACCATAGAAGATGATACGGAGGATACACGTACACATAAGATTTTTCATGCGCTTGAAGAAGTCTGTCTGAAGTGGGATCTGGGAAAACCGATCTGGTTTGATGCGAATATAGCGGAATTTCAAAGGCATGCGCGAACGAGGTTTGGCAAGGACAATTTTGTGGAGGAAACAGAATTTGATTATCTGGAGATACAGGTGATAGACGAAGATTAAAAAAATATTAAATTTGTTGCTTTCTGCGTACAGAACGTGTTTCTTGTGATATGATAATACCGTATGGGAAAGCACGGTGAGGTCTGCTTTCGCATTTATGAAAGGAATGTCTGCCATTGTGGCAGGAAAGAGGAGGAATGACATGGGAACATCGCAGATGCTGGGGGAAGATATTGATAGTTGGGAAACTATGATGTTTTTATATAATTCAGCACTGAAAGAGGTCGGAACAAAACTTGAGATTTTAAATGACGAGTTTGTTCATATACATAAGTACAATCCGATTGAATATATTAAGTCGCGGATTAAAACACCGGAAAGTATTGTAAAAAAATTAAAGCGTGACGGATATGAGAGTACGATCGAGAATATGAGAAATTATATTAACGATATTGCAGGAATCCGTATTGTCTGCTCGTTTACTTCGGATATTTACCGTCTTGCAGAGATGATCGGAAAACAGAATGACCTGACCGTGATCTGTGTAAAAGACTATATCAAAAATCCGAAAGTCAGCGGTTACAAGAGTTTCCATATGCACGTGACGGTTCCTATCTTTTTATCGGACCGTGTGGTTGATACAAAGGTGGAAATCCAGATCCGCACCATTGCAATGGATTTCTGGGCAAGTCTGGAGCACAAGATTTATTATAAATTTGAGGGGCATGCCCCGGAATATATCAGCCGGGATCTGCGTGCCTGTGCAGAAATTGTTTCAAACCTCGATGCAAAGATGCTGCAGCTGAATGAAGCAATTTTAGAAGAAAAGGAAAAAGAGGAACAGAAGAAAAAGGAAGAATAGTTACGAAGAATAAAACTATTACGGAACAGTCGGAAAGAAGGGAATGCTATGGTACCTTCCATTGCACGTCAGAGTGTGATTTTAAAATGTAATATGCAAAAATCCGTGATGCTTGGAAACTACGAATTTTTCTATGCTGCGGGATTGATGAGAAAATTATACAATATAGAGATCCGGACAGATATGGAACCGGAACAGATTCTGGAAGCGATTCTGCAGATGCAGGATAATCTGGCTCCGCAGAGTGAACAGGAAAAATATCTGATACAGATCATAAAGAATTATGAGCCGTCAGCGGATCATGATGCACAGATGGATGAGCTGTTTGCCTGGGGAGAACAGGAACCTGACATGTGGCAGGTCACGACATCGTTCCATCCGGTTATAAGGTAACTATGAGCGATAGTTACCTTATATTTTTGCAATTTTCGTACATACTACAAGTAATTTTAAAAGAAAGATGAGGATGTATGAAATGAGTAAGATGACTCTGGAACAGGAAGAAGTGCGCAATCAGGAGTATAATGAGTATGTCGAACAGATGACACCGAAACATAATCTGTGGGCAAATATGGGAAAAGCCTTTTTGCTAGGGGGAGGTATCTGCCTGTTGGGACAGATTATTTTACAGATTGCAGCCGGGGTATTCGGACTTAAGGCAGAGGATGCCGCTCTTTGGTGCAGTTTACTTCTTGTTCTTCTTTCGGTGATCCTGACGAGCTGTAATGTATATGGGATTCTTGCCAACTGGGGAGGTGCAGGGGCATTGGTTCCGATTACCGGATTTGCAAATGGCGTGTGTGCTTCTGCGGTGGAATTCCAGAAAGAGGGACAGGTATTTGGTATCGGATGCCAGATTTTTAAGATTGCCGGTCCGGTGATTTTGTATGGAATTTTTTCAAGCTGGGTGCTGGGACTTATTTACTGGCTATTTTAAATTCGCTGGGGAACTGCGTGGTCCGTCGCATAGAGAAAACTTATGTTTTTCCGTGTACTCTTTTTCAATTTTGCACATACTACCGTAGAGAATAAGTAATCAAAGAGGTGCAGAATGAAAGAAAAACGGGAAATAGTTTATCTGAAGGCAGACCGCAACAGTGTCTGCCATGATCCAAAAATAAAGATACAGGATGTGATGTCTGTACAGTGTGCAGATTCTGCAATCTGTGCCGGAATAAAAAATAAAACACTGTATACGTTTAAGAAAAACGATGACCAGAAAAAAGAAGGAAAAAAGAAAAAACGAATGGAAGTATTTTCGATGCTAAATGTGATCGAACGGATACAGACGGATTACCCGGATGTGGAAATTGTTAGTATCGGGGAACAGGATTTTGTGGTGCAATTGTTAGATGCACCGATGGCACCGAAATGGCTGGAGACGCTTAAAGTTGTTGTGATGGTTGTAGTAATCTTTCTTGGAGCGGCATTTACGATTATGGCATTTAACAATGACGTGTCCGTGGGGGAAGTGTTCGACCGGTTTTATCAGCAGGTGATGGGAAAAGAAAAACCGAAAGTATCAGAAATTGAAATTTTTTACTGTCTGGGACTGGCAGTGGGAATTTTGGTATTTTTTAACCATATCGGAAAGAAAAAAATCACTTCAGATCCGACACCGATTCAGGTTGAGATGCGAAAGTATGAACAGGATGTCGATATGACGTTTATAGAGAACGCGGGAAGAAAGGGGCATGAACACGATGTTTCTTAGACACATTTTTATGGCGGGTCTTGCGACAGCCTGCGGCATTGCGGTTTCTGCCGGAACGTTTGCGTTTCTTCTGGTGATCGGGGTCATTCCGCGCATGATCAAACGCTGCAATTTTGGAGAACGGATACTGATGGTCGAAAATACGGTTATACTGGGGGTATTGACCGGTGCCGTATTTTCTGTGATGGAGTGGAAGGCACAGCTGCCGTATCCGTGGCTGGCGCATGTCATTTTGGGCGCTTATGGAACTGCAGCGGGAATTTTTGTGGGATGTACTGCGGTGGCACTGGCAGAAATATTAAATACTTTTCCGATCCTGTTCCGGCGTCTGTATATCAACCGTGGACTCAGTGGTGTTATGATTGCCATGGCATTGGGGAAAATGGCTGGTTCTTTTTATTATTTCTTTTTTGGTTACGGGCTTCCAAAATATTGGTAAATCCATATTTTCTAATTGCAATCTTCTTTGTGTCTGGCGTATAATAAAAGGTACGATTAGTTACAGACTAAAGGAGAGAATTTTAAATGGGCAGATATGCATTGGATATGGAAAAATATGCAGATTTGGCAAGGACTGCATCTGCGGAGGGATGCGTGTTATTGAAAAATGACAACAGTACCCTGCCACTTAAAAAAGGAGATAAAGTTGCTGTATTTGGGCGCATGGCGTTTCATTATTACAAGAGCGGACTTGGCTCGGGCGGACTGGTAAATACACGCTATGTGGTTGGAATCCTTGATGCGTTGCGCGCCTGCAAAGATATTGCGCTGGATGAAGAACTGATTGGGATCTACGAAAAATGGATCAAAGACCATCCATATGACGAAGGTGAGGGATGGGGGCTGGTTCCGTGGTCACAGGAAGAAATGCCCGTGACGGAAGAGATGCTTCAAACCGCATCCGGGGATGATGTGGCACTGGTGATTCTTGGACGTACGGCGGGGGAAGACCAGGACAATACGGACAAGCCGGGCAGTTATAAGCTGACACGGACAGAAGAAGACCTGATCCGTAAAGTGAGCAGTCAATTTTCACGCACGGCCGTTATTTTAAATGTGGGAAATATCATTGATATGAAATGGGTCAGAGAATTTGATCCGGCAGCGGTACTCTATGCATGGCAGGGAGGTCAGGAAGGTGGAAACGGTGTCTGTGATGTACTTACGGGGCGTGTGAATCCGTGCGGAAAACTGACCGATACGATTGCAGAAGATATCAGTGACTATCCATCCACGTCAAATTTCGGGGATTTACAGAAAAACTATTATAAAGAAGATATCTATGTGGGATATCGGTATTTTGAGACATTTGCCAAAGATAAAGTTTTGTATCCGTTTGGATTTGGATTGTCGTATACTTCTTTTTCCGTGCAAGCGTCTGCAGAAGAAAAGGACGAGCATACGGTCTGTGTAAAGGCAACAGTGAAAAATACCGGAACAAAACCGGGGAAAGAAGTGCTTGAAGTATATGCCAAAGCCCCACAGGGGGTACTGGATACACCGGTGCGTGTTCTTTGTGGATTTGCAAAGACAAAGGAACTGGCAGCAGGGGAAGAAGAGCATATTACTCTGGAGATTCCGAAAAATACATTTGCCTCCTATGATGACAGTGGTGTAACCGGACACAGGGACTGTTTTGTGCTGCTGGAGGGTACTTATACCATTTATGTGGGAACCGATGTGCGGACGGCACAAAAGGCAGGCAGTTATCCGCAGACGTTTACAGTACTTGAACAGCTTGAGGAAGTTTGTGCACCGCAGAAACCGTTTGCCCGTATGACAAGAAAGCCGGGTGATGTGATCGGATATTCCGATACACCGGAACGGATCTATGGTCCGTATGATCGCGTGGAAAAACCGGCAGAGATTTCACAGACTGGCGATAAAGGCTATCGTCTGGAAGATGTATATGACAAAAAGATTTCCATGGAGACATTTGTGGCACAATTGTCGGACGAGGATCTGATTATGCTGTTCCGCGGAGAAGGCATGTGCAGTCCGAAGGTGACTCCGGGTACTGCAGCGGCATTTGCAGGACTGACTCCGTCTTTGAGGAAGTTTAGAATTCCGGCAGAATGTGCATCGGACGGACCATCCGGAATACGTATGGACTGCGGAACAAAGGCGTTTTCCCTTCCGAACGGAACGCTGCTCGGATGTACATTTAACTGTGAACTGGTGCGTCAATTATATGAAATGACAGGGCTTGAACTACGGTTAAACCGTGTAGATACATTGCTCGGACCGGGATTGAATATTCACAGAAATCCGTTGAACGGACGAAACTTTGAGTATATTTCCGAAGATCCGTTTTTAACCGGAAAAATGGGAGCCGCACAGCTGCAGGGACTTAATATTGCAGGTTCCACAGGAACCATCAAACATTTTGCGGCAAACAATCAGGAAACGAAACGACATGAGGCAGATTCGATTATTTCCGTGCGGGCACTGCGGGAAATTTATCTGAAGGGATTTGAAATTGCGGTAAAAGAAGGACCGGCCCGCTCTGTTATGACTACCTATGGCCCGGTCAACGGGGTGTGGACTGCAGGAAGTTATGATCTCAATACCATTGTATTGCGCAAAGACTGGGGATTTTCCGGCATCGTTATGACCGACTGGTGGGCAAAGGCAAACCATGAGGGACAGCCATCGGATCCGCGTATACATGCGGTCATGGCAGCGGCACAGAATGATGTATATATGGTGACTGCAGATGCGCAGGATATGCAGCAGGATGATATGCTCGAAGAATTCCAGAAGGGAAATCTTACGAGAGGACAGCTGCAGAGAAATGCCATCAATATATTGCAGTTTGTACTAAAATCCCCGGCGATGCTTTATGAGATGGATAGGATTTCTCCGGAAGAACTTAAAGACCGGAAGAATGCTGCAAAAGATGATCCGGATGTCTCAAAGATGATGAAATTTGTGGCAGATGAACAGGGAAACATCCGCATTTCCGGTGGCGGCTGGGATACACATCAGGGAAAAGAAATACTTGCGGATCTGGATATGAAAGCCGGAAGTTATAAACTGCAGATGAAAGTAAAATCAAATCTGGATGATCTGGCACAGCTTCCGGTAACGGTATATCTGGACAATATTATCAAAGGAACAATGTCCTTCCGGGGATCGAAAGGGCAGTGGGTGACACAGCAGATCCGGTTTGATACATTCGAGGGACATCATTATATGAAATTATATTTTGGAGCAACCGGACTTACGGTAGATCATATAGCGTTTCAGCTGTCCGGCGGCGCAGACAAGGAGCAGTAAGACATGAATGTTTTAAAGGTAAAAAAGGGAGAAACGCTTGCCAGAAAACAGGACAAGGTGATGGAATGGTATCTGATCCAGGAGGGATCGGTGATCCGGCAGTTTGCATTTGCAGAGATCATTATGCACCGGAATGCAATTGTGGGTATTCTCGAGAACGAATGGTTTGCCTGCGATTATGTGGCAAATGAAGATACGACATTGATTGTGATTCCATGTAAAAATGCACAGGATCTGCGGAAGATTTTGTCCGAACATGAGAATTTCCGCCCGATTTTTTTGCGTACGGCAGTGGAACAGAGGCATCAGGCACTGTGTCTGTATGCCAGTCTGCAGAAAAAATGCATGCTTTTACATAATGCTGCGGAAACGTTGTACAGCGAATACAAAAATCTGTGCAGCGAGAAGCTTCTTGATGAACAGGATTTTCCACGTATGGAACAGTTTGCAGCTTTAAAAATGCAGCACCGTGCGGAAAACTGGGAGATTGCAAACAGTAACAGTCTGGTCCGGAGTTATCTGAAAGAATATATGCAGCTGATGATCAAAGATGACAGTCTGTGTGTGGGAGCAATCATGGAGGCGGCGGCACAGATGCGCCGTGTGACACAGGGAATCGGCGAGATGGTAAATTATCTGCAGTACAACAGGGATATTTTATTTTCAGATTCCAGAGATGATATTTTTCATCTGTTTTTTGCAATGGCAGTCCAGCAGTCGCAGAAAAAGCAGGACATTTCCGAGATCAAAAAGCGTCTGTTAAATATGGTGGATGTCATGACAAAGCTTGATGTATACGACAAAAAGCAGATGGCGGAGGCACATGAGCTCTGCGAGAATTACGATTTTACCAAGGAGTCCGAAGGACGTATCAATATTATGCGTGAGGATTGTATTGCACATATTATGGAGTATGCAGGATATGGCAGCGATATGATCAGGGATTTCCACAGCATTGTGCAGCAGTACCGGGAGCTGCCGGATATGATGTCTACAGACAATGAGGCGAGACAGCTGCGCAGGGAAATCACAAAGGTCTTTTACGATATTTATACCAAGGCGTTTATGAGATCAGTTGAGGAACTGGTCAAGCCGTCACCGATCATGATGATGTTTTTCAATTTTGGGTTTATGGATGCGGAGGTGCTGGGGGAAACTAACACAAATGCACTGTATAATCTGACGGATTCGCTTGGATTGTTTCACTCTGCAAATGTCTATACGGTTTATGATTGGCTGGTACAGATTTATCAGGGAAAGAAAGAACCGTCCCGCAATGAATTTGACCAGGATTTCAATGCATTTCTGCTGGAAGAAAAGAGAACTGGGAATATTACGGAAGCGCAGATGCAACAGTATAAAAATGACAGCAGGCAGAAAGTACAGTTTGAGATCCGCAATATGTTTACCTCCGGAAACCGTGTGACCTATGGCCGTGTGACTACATTCTGTCCGGTTCTGATGGAAGAGGATTTTATCAACACCGTGGAAAAGATGGCAGTTACCGCAGAAAAAATTGCCGATGCCATCAATAAGGTGCGCTGTGTGGATTATTCTGCACTCTATCATGATGTCATGTTTTCCGATCCGGATCGCGGAATCAATCAGGAATGGATCAAAAAGGAGATTCTGCCGGATGTGATTCTGATGCCAAATGCCGGAACCCGTACCCTGATGTGGCAGGAGACATCCGGTGCCAAGATTGATACACCGGCGCGTTTCCTGTTTCCGATTTTTTCCGCAGTGGATCTCGATGATCAGATGGTGGAATGTATCGGCCGATACCGCTGGGAGATCTGCAGACGTGTGCAGGGTGTATACTGGAACGATATCCGGGAGAAATCGCTTACGGCGGAGTACTGTGATTTTATTCAGTATTATCGCAAAAATTCAGATCTTTCTGCAGATGCAAAGGAAAAGATCAAGACTGCATTGTCCCGTGCACGGAACAGTTACCGTGAGGTATTTGTCAAGGATTATCAGGCGTGGATGAAGTATGAGTCACAGGGAAGTTTCCGACTGAATAAAGTGGCAAGAGATATTCTGGTAAGGTATTGTCCGTTTGCAAAGGATATCCGCCAGGGACTGGCCACCAATCCACAGTATCAGAATGCATTTCACAGACTTGATGCGGAAAACAGAAAGAAACTGCAGAGGTTTCGTTCTGTTTACGATAAATATGAAGCAGCAGGTGGAGAGATCACACCGGAACTGAAAGAAAATCTGCGGTTTTATCAGATGTAGGAACAGATATGGAATATATAGCTTATGTAGAGACCCCGTATAAAGAAAAATTTGGAATTCCAAGACAGAGCGGGCTGGCGGAGAGTACCTGTGGGGAAATTATTTTCACACCGAAATTCCGGAATCCGGATGCAGTGCGTGGAATCGAAGAGTTTTCCCACCTGTGGCTTCTCTGGGAGTTTTCCAGGGCAAAGCAGGATACCTTTCATGCAACGGTAGCACCTCCCCGTCTGGGAGGAAAAGAAAAACGGGGCGTGTTTGCCACACGTTCCCCCTTTCGCCCGAATTCGATCGGACTTTCATGCGTGAAACTTGAAAAGGTACGCATCGATCAGAAGCTTGGACCGGTTCTTACGGTTTCCGGGCTGGATCTGCTCGATCGCACGCCGCTTTTCGATATCAAACCGTATCTGCCGTACGTGGATGCCCATCCGGAGGCAAAAAACGGCTTTGCGGAAAAATTCCGGGAGTTTCAGATACCGGTAGTATTTCCGGAGGAATTGCAGGCGCAGCTTCCGGAACATCTGCGAGGACCGCTTCTTGAGGTTCTTGCACAGGATCCAAGGGCAGCATACAACAAAAAGCCGGATTATATCTACGGGATGGCATTTGATGATTATGACATCCGGTTTACGGTGGCAGAGGGAATCCTGACGGTAAAAGAGGTCACAAGGCGCACGCAGGAATGGAAAAAAGTCAAGTGAGAGTTGCGCTTGCACGGGGAAAGCCTTATAATAGAAACGTCAAAAGTCAAAAACGCGAAGAAATTCGTGTAGTAGTGAGGTAAGAGGATGAAAGAGTTAAAAGAGTACATTCGCAGTATCCCGGATTTCCCGGAGAAGGGAATTATTTTCCGTGATGTCACAAGTGTACTGCAGGATGCAGATGCACTGAAGCTTTCCATTGATGAACTGGCGAAACGCTTGGAGGGCGTTGATTTTGATGTGATCGCCGGAGCAGAATCCAGAGGCTTTATCTTTGGAGCACCACTTGCTTATGTCATGCATAAGCCGTTTGTACCGATTCGTAAAAAGGGAAAACTGCCGTGTGAGACAGTTGAAAAAACATATGATCTGGAGTACGGTACGGCAACGATTGAGATTCATAAAGATGCCATTCAAAAAGGAGAAAAGGTTGTACTTTTGGATGATCTGATTGCAACCGGCGGAACCATGAAAGCTGCTGCGGAACTGGTAGAGGAACTTGGCGGTGAAGTGGTAAAGATGCTGTTTCTCATAGAGTTGAGCGATCTTAACGGACGGGAAGTTTTAAAGGACTATGACGTGGACTCTGTTGTACAGTTCGAGGGAAAATAAAACCTGGTTTGAGACAGGCGTAAAAGAAATAAAAGAATGGATAAAAGCCCTTCGCGCTATGGGGCACACGATGGTGTGTCCTGTGGTTGTGGGGGGCTTTCTAATATTTGATTGTAAATAAAAAGGTGATTTGTTATTATCATTTTATGATGTATTTGTTTATGAAATTGAATGATGAAACTGAAATAGTGCATTCTGAAATCTAAGGCACATTTAATTATAGAATTGGCAAAAGAAGGAGGAGAAACACCGAAACAATGGGTATAAACGTTTCATTCGAGATGGGATAGTCTGTGAAGAAAAATGGGAAAAACAACGGACGCCAATAATTGTGTGTAGAACCATCAGCCTAGCAAATACGCCATTTCCTTGATATGGTTCTATTCTAGCAATGGCAGGTGCCATCACGGCTCCCATATTCATGGAATCTTTGATTCCGTAATCTACAATCTTTCCGGTTGTGACCCCCGCCACCTTTGCCAGCGGCTGCTTCGCCTCTTTTGACAGAATAAATGCACCGCCTCCAGTCACTGTCCATGTGGCACTTACCGGACGCTGGTTTGCGTATTCCAGCGGAAAACGGAACTGTTTTTCCGCGCTGGCAAAATGGCTTGAAGTGACTGCCGCCACGCGATCCGCATATCCGGCCGCTACCGTCATTGCAGAAAGTGCCAGTGCTTCTCCACACGTGGAACATGCCCCGTACAGTCCAAACAGTGGAATTTCAAACGTTTTTAATCCAAATGATGAGGCAATCAGCTGTCCAAGCAGATCTCCGGCAAACAGGTACCTCATATCTTCCGGCTTTTGATCTGCTTTCCCGAGGGCAAGCGTCAATGCTTCTTTCTGCAGACTGCTCTCTGCGGCCTCCCATGTCTGCTGACCAAATTTATCATCCGGTCCGATACAGTCAAAGGCATCTGCCAGGGGGCCTTCCCCCTCTTTGGTTCCAACCACAGATGCTGTTCCAATAATAAAAGGAGCCTTTGCAAAGCAAAGACTCCCTGATCCAACCTGCTGATCCATACTGTCTCTCCTTACTTTGTTTTTCTGATAGTATGTACAGGTCGTGCGGTTTTATTCTTGCATAATTATCATCTGACCTCTGCACCATAAGTCATAACTTATTTCATAATCTCCCAATAACCAGATTTCGGCGATCCATGACGAACCAAAATCTCTGACGTTTTCATTTTTTTAATATTATTTTCAACAGTTCGTCCAGAAATACCTATTTTCTCTGCTATTTTCTTAGCTCTATTGTATTACCAAAAGCAGCTAATTCAGTGAATGCAGATATGATGTCTGTTA